>Ga0184615_10000001_pt1 | contig 252841 bp, 237 predicted proteins | sample PLM4_65_coex_FD_133134 | JGI IMG/M metagenome (GOLD analysis project Ga0184615, IMG submission 133134) | Groundwater sediment microbial communities from an aquifer in East River, Colorado, USA - PLM4_65_coex | ecosystem: Environmental > Terrestrial > Soil > Riparian zone | place: USA: East...
CGCAACACGTCAGTCCTTGGTAAGGTGAACCACCAACTGGAGAGCCGGATGCGGGAAATCCGCCAGTCCGGTTCGGAGGGAGGGGCGGCGCAAATCAATGCGTCGTCCCTACCCCTATCAGTCCTTCAGGCCATTGCTGGATCCCCGTTTTCACGGGGATGACGAATGTGAATGCTATTCATCTATCGCCGTCTTTCGTCGCAGATGTTTCATAGCCTTTGTCAGATGGTATCAGTGTCAAAAAAATTTTGCAGTGAGGTGATCCATGCAGATCTACGAAGAAGCATTAAGGCTCAAAAAACAGGGCCGGACCTCGGCCATCGCGACCATCGTCGAATGCCGCGGTTCGTCGCCGCAGAAGCAGGGTGCCAAGATGCTCGTGCGCGACGACGGTTCGATCCTGGGAACGCTCGGCGGCGGATGCCTTGAGGCGGATGTGAGGCAGGCGGCGATCATGGCTTTGAAGGATGGAGAGCCGTCTACCATGCCCTTCGAGCTCACCGAACAGAAAGGCGGGCTCGTATGCGGAGGCACAGTGCTCGTCTACATCGAACCGCTGCTGCTCGAACCCCATCTCGTGATCCTGGGCGCCGGCCATGTGGGGAAACGGCTGGCAACGCTCGCCCGCTTCACAGGGTTCCGGGTGACCGTGGTGGATGATCGTGAAGAGTACGCCAACCAGGAGAACATACCCGATGCGAACGACCACTTGGTCACGGATTTCAACCGGGCCTTCGAGGACCTTCCTGTGGAGAAAGACGCATTCGTTGTCGTGGCAACGCGCGGCCACAATCACGATCTGGACGCAGTGAAGGCCGCGCTCCGGACCACAGCTGGGTACATCGGTCTCCTGGGCAGCAGGCGCAAAAAAGCGCTGTTGTGCAGGTCGCTGGAGGAAAGCGGTTTTTCCAAGGAAGAGATCGGCAGGGTCATCATACCCGTTGGCATGGAGATCGGGTCGGTATCACCCGAGGAGATCAGCGTGAGCATCATGGCGCAGATCATTCAGAAAAGGAGAGCGAATGGAGCATCGAAAACCGGCGGCGCTCGTACTTGCAGCAGGCTCATCCACGAGGATGGGGATCTCGAAACAGCTTCTGCGGCTCGGCAATAAGACCGTCATCCGCCATTGCGTCGACACGCTTGCTGGCGCAGGCATTGAACAGGTCGTTGTGGTCACCGGAACGCAGCATGATGCCTGTGCACAGGAGTTGGAAGGCACGGGCGTGCGCATCGTACGAAATGAGGCGCAAGGCAGCCAGATGGCTGATTCCGCTCGCCTCGGGCTGCGCGCTCTGGATGAAACCTCTTCGGGAGTTATTGTGTGCCTCGTCGACCACCCGCTCGTCACACGCAGCACGTATCAGGCGATCATCGACGCCCATGCACGAGCGCCGGAAAAGATCATCATCCCCGCCTTCCAGGGCGTGCGCGGGCACCCCAGTCTCTTTCCCTTCGACCTCATCAGCGAGCTGTTCTTTCTGCCTACTCTTCGCGACCTGATCCGAGAAAATAACGACCAGGTGCTTATGGTCGAGGTCCCCGATGAGGGAGCTGTACTGGACATGGATACCAGGGAAGATTATCTTGTCATCGCCGAAAAGTTCGCGAAGAGCGCGGACAGCGTACCTGCAGGAGAGAACCATGTGCATCGAACGTGACCATCGTCCGGCGTCAGGCCCTGCTACCAGGACCGTTCCTGTTGAAGATGCAATAGGCCTGGTCCTTGCGCATGATGTGACCGAGATCAGGAAAAACGAATTCAAGGGCCGGGCGTTCACCAAGGGACACGTGATCCAGCAGGACGATGTCCTCCATTTGCAGCAGATAGGAAAGAACCACTTGTATGTCCTGAACATCTCCCGTGATGAGATGCACGAAGATGACGCAGCCTATGCCCTTGCAGAAGCCCTTATAGGCGATGGGGTGGTTATGCAGGGAGGGCCGAAAGAGGGCAAGATCACGCTGATCGCCGGCCGGGACGGCCTGCTCAAGATCGAGCGGGACGCCTTGCTCCAATTCAACATGCTGGGCGAGGTGCTTTGCTCCACGATCCATAACAACACGGTCGTAAAAAAAGGCCGGATGATCGCAGCCACCAAGGCCATTCCTCTGGTGGTGAAACGGTCGATAATCGATGAAGCGGTCTCGATCGCCCGTCAGGTGCGAACTGCCGGAGCGAGCGGGGTCATTGCGGTCAAGGAAATGAAGAAACCCCGGGCCGGTGTGGTCATCACCGGCAGAGAGGTCTACGAAGGAAGGATCAAGGACAGCTTTGCCCCGGTGATCGCGAAAAAGATCGAAGACCTGGGCGGCGAGATCATCGGGACCTCCTTCGCGCCCGACGACAAGGACTTTATCAGGGAGCGTCTTGAGGAGTTCCTGGCTGCGGGTGCCGACCTGCTCATCACCACCGGCGGGATGTCGGTTGACCCCGATGACGTGACAAGGTTCGCTGTGCGCGATCTGGGCGCGGTCGAGGTCTCTTACGGTTCCCCGGTGCTGCCCGGGGCCATGATGCTGGTAGGATACGTGCCGATTGCGGATTTCGAATTGCGGATTTCGGATTTAAGCAGGTCAAAATCTACTGCCACAGAAAGATCCGAAATGGAAGCGGGCTCTAATCTTAGAGGTCCTTCAAAACAATCCGCAATCCGAAATCCGCAATCCGAAATTGGGATGGTTCCCATCCTGGGCATCCCTGCATGCGGCATGTACCACAAGACGACCGTGATCGACCTGCTCCTTCCTCGCCTGCTGGCCGGTGAGAAGATCGGGAGAAGGGAGCTTGCCGAACTCGGCCATGGCGGGATGTGTCTCCACTGCGAGGAGTGCCGGTATCCGGCCTGTCCCTTCGGGAAGTAAGAGGTCGGCGTGACCGGCACTTTTCAGGCTTGCCGGGATCGGGTCAGATCATCGGTATCAGGCTGCTCCAGGCTTGGGACCCCGCTGCAGCAGGTCCAGGAGATACGCGAGCAGTTCCCTTCTTTTATCTAAGAGCAGCGCATTCTGTTCATTGGCGGCGCCAACGTCTATGGGTTCGAGTTCAACGTGCAGGCCCGAAATGAGCGCCAGGAGATGGCCGGCCGCCTGAGAGTATAATGCTACGTCCACGTCAATGCTCACGTTACCCTTCTGCTCGATGGCCTTTACCGCGCCGGCAACTTCGCGGTAGTACGTCTGAACATGCGTCCTCACGGCCTCATACACATTGATGAGCGACTGCACATCCTCTTGCACAAGGTCCGAAAGCCGCTTTGTGAGGGCAGCGACCTCATCCCTGGCAACATCCATCTGCTCCTTGGTGATCGACCCATGGTGCAGGAACTCCCGGAGGCGCTCTTTGTAGTGCGTCTTTATGTCCTCGATCAGCTCTTGTTCTTTTTTCCCGTTGTTCCGCTCGTTAATGAGAACCGTACCGGACAGGTCACAGAGCCTGTCGACCCGCGCCAGGTTGTCCCTGACATACTCAAGGATGCTGCTCAGTTCGGCGGTCAGGGCCATCCATTGCTTCTTCAGCGCATCCAGGGTCTTCTTCCGCTCATCGACCATTCCCTGAAGCCGATCACGTTTCGCTGTTTCGTCCTTCTTCTTCGGATTGAGTTTGCCGATCTCCTCTTCCGCGGAACGAATGAACGTCGTCGGCTTCTTGAGATCAAGGGTCGACAGGACGTGCAGGTAATAGAGATACTGTTCCACAACGGACTTGAGCGTGGGGCTTACGAAATGGGAATGACTGAGCGCTCCGTAGAGCATCTTGTCCTGAAACCCCGGGGCTGTCGCCGCCTGATGCAAGCCGCGCTCATAGTCTTCCACAACCGCGAGCAGGTCGCCATAGCGGGCGAGGCCTTCGCTGCGATGCCTCCCGACTTCGTCTTTCTTCAGGCTGTCGAGGAACGCCTGCAGGTCTTCACGAGAAGGATGGAGGTTGTCGTTGATAACGAATCTGAGGCCGAATATGGTGTTGTCTTTTTTCATAAGAGGACCGCGACCGTTCGCAGTATGGGGCATCATACCGATTTAACCCTGCGAGGTCAAGAGGTTCGCATGATCCAGGGGCAGGTGCGCAAGCCGGCAAAAAAATTAGTCTATTGACGCTGTAGTGAGAATACACTATAGTCAAGCAGTCATCAATTATTGTTATTTAAACTTACGGAGGTTCCTCATATGGAAACACTTTTTCTCCTGCTGAGCGGTGCTGCGGTCCTGGTCATGGTCTATGCTCTCTATAGCGCGCTCTCCCTGAGAAGCAAGATCCCCGGCGGCAAGGTGAAGTCAGCATGGAATTTGCTTACCTCGCTCATCATCATGTTCACGATCGGTTATCTCGCGACCCCCTTCTTTCGCCTGCTGCCCCCGGAGGTCAAGGACATCCTTGTCGGCGTGATCTTCCTGGCCGGCGCCATCTTCGTGGTGATCGTGATCAAGCTCTACTTCAAGATCATCGAGGACCTCGGTCTATGAACCCTGTATCGCAAGAACATCTCGACCAGGTGCGTAAAATCATCCATGAGGTACTGGCGGGAAGGGCGAGCGGACTGTTCCTTGGCAGGATCGACGGGATCCTTGCGGATTGGGGCTCGGGCAAGCTTTCCGCTGCACAAGCCTGTGAAAAGGTGCAAAAGACCGTAAGCCTGTTCATCGACGAGAACCTGGCAAAAGAGATCGGCACCAGGTGTTCGCCGATCGTCATGCGCGAACCGCTAGCCAAGAAATAGCCGTCCCTGCCGGGCACCGCCAGGACCGGCCTGACACAGCAGCGCCGCTTCCCCTTTGTCACGCTCTCCCTCGCAGCACCCACACCTCGATCAAGGATTGCAGGAGGCAGTTCTCATTGACATCCTGCGGTGCGGGTCGTATAATTCTCCATTATGAACTCAGTTGTATCTCAGGAAAGCAAGAACACGACAGGCAAGACCAGAGCGGGCAGGAGCATGGTTCCGTTCCAGATCGTCTCGACCATCGTCTTCGCGGTCCTGGCCGGACCACTCCTTTGCGGAGGCTCGATCGCCTGGGCGCAGTCGGCGTACCGGCTGGTCGGCACGATCGAAGGCGGTCCGTTCACCGGAGCGGTCATCGACGATACCAAGAACCCCCAGGCCTTTTACCGGCTGAACGATAAGCTGCCGGACGAATCGCGGCTCGTGAAAGTGCTGCACAACCGTATTGTATTGAAATTGCCGGACGGGACGAGTATGGAGTTGTATGCCACTTCAGGAACCGGGGGCGGAAGCGTTTCTGCTGCACCGGTTGCCGCTGTGCCGTCCGTCGCGCCGCAGCAGATCAACCGTCAGAATCCGGATGTGCAGAACGCTCAGGTACAGGACCCGCCCAAGAGGAGGGTAAGCAGTAAAGAAAGACGGAGCAGGTCACGCTCGATCGAAGAGGACTGACGCAATGGAACGCCGCAATCCCACCCCCTAGCCGCAACACTCCCCTGCTATTTTTTTTTCGGTTCGAAATCGCTCTTGATCCTGAGGAAGGTTGGCAGGTTCGTGAAGAGACGCCGCGCGCTGTCAGGCGACTTGAACAGGAGCGGGACGAACTTGCGTGTCCAGTTTTTGCCGGTATAGAACTGTTTGATGAACTGCTTGTACAGGTCGTCAAGCCGTTCTTTCGACCCGATGCCCTTGGGCACGAACACGAAGTTGAGACAGTTCATGAGCTCCCATTTTTCTTCAAAAGTCCCCTCTTCAAGGATGTTCTGGTAGATGGGAGAGCCAGGAAAAGGCGTGAACTTGGTCATGTTCATATCGTCCAGTCCGAGGCCGTTAATGAAGTCCGTGGTCATCTTCACGGTCTCCTCGGTCTCGCCCGGAAGCCCCATCATGAACAATCCCTTGGCCCTGATGCCCGCCTTCTGGATGCGGGCTACCGTGGTCTTCATTTCATTAAAATCCACCTTGGTCTTGTGGCGCGCCAGGATCTCCGGTGCGCCTGATTCGATGCCGAGGCTCACCATCCAGCAGCCCGACGCCTTGAGCATCTTGAGCAGCGCATCATCGATGTGCCCCACGCGCACGGCGCAGTTATAGGTCATGCCAAGCGGTTTTTGCAGCAGGAGGTTGCAGAACTTCTCGATCCGCTCGCGATTGAAGGTGAACAGATCGTCGTAGAAGAATACGTGTCTGACACCAAAGTTTTTTTTCAGGAACGCCATATGCCCATACAGATATTCCGCTGAATTGAACCGGAAGCTTCTGCGGTAGACCGACCGGTCGCAGTAAGAGCATTGGTAGGGACAACCGCGGCTGGAGATGATCGTTGCGGAAGGAGCTTTGGGGTAATTGAACAATGCCGCTTCGAAACTCCGGGGGAAACCTGCGAGCTTATGATATGCCGGGAAGGGAAGACTGTCGAGCTCAACAAGATCGGTCCTGAGCCCATTGTCCTTGATCTCAGCGCCCAGGCGATAGACCAGCCCTTGAATGGTCCCCGGCTCTGCGCCTGCGGCGAGCTCTGCCATGGCCTTCTCGCCTTCGCCGGTTACCAGGTAATCAATGGCCGGGTACTGTTCGAGGATCCTGCCCCGGAGCGCGGACACATGCACCCCGCCGACGATAGTTTTGATATGCGGAGCTGCCTGTTTGATCGCCTCAGCCTGACGATACGCATTCAAGAAGCTCGACGTGACCGCGGTGAATCCAACCATATCGGGCTTGAACTCGGCAAGGCGCGACATGACGTCCGCAGTGCCGACAAGCGTGACCGGTCCGCGGCAATCATGCAGTGCGGTTTCAACGCCCCGCTGCTCCAGATAGGCCGCAATGGACAGAATGCCCATGGGCGCCATGCGGATGGCGGTTTCGGTCTTGTCTTCCATTCCCTCGACCCAGTTCGAGCCAAAGGGATTGATCAGCAGTATTCTCATTTTAAAATGTCTTTTCCTAACCCCGACAAATCGGAACGAAAAGGCATCTCTCGCAAAGCGCGCAAAGGACGCCAAGAAAATCATAAACCACGGCTCGCCTTCTGGTTTTAAACCAGAAAAGATTTTGGCTCAAGGTTCCCTTTGCGTTCTTTGCGAGCTTTGCGAGAACAACTCTTGCCCTTTTGTGTAGAATTTAATTTTATTGTCTTTCGAGTCTTATCCGCATTGGGATCCATGATACATATCGTTTCAAGAGTCATCGTTTCAATTTCCCACTCGCCGTTTTGGGCAGCTGGTCCACGAACTCGAAGTCCTTCGGCACTTTGTACCGCGCCAGATGCTGGTAGCAGTACCGTCGCAGGTCATTGGCGTCCGGAACGCCCTGGCCATCCTTCGCCACGATCTTTGCCATGGGCAGCTGCCCGTAATGCGGGTGCGCAGCGCCGTACACCAGCGATTCCTTCACCTGCGGATGCTGGTTCAGGATCGATTCAACTTCGAGGGCGAAAACCTTCATACCCACAAAATTGATCACGTCCTTGTCCCTGCCCACGATGAAAAGAAATCCGTCTGCATCGATCCTGCCGAGGTCGCCGGTCTTGAACCAGCCGTCGCTCAAAATGTCATCTCTGCCCTGCCAGGGCGAGTAGTACGCATCGAGCATGCCTTTTCCCCTGATCCGGATCCCGCCGACGCCCTCAGCATCCTTCTTGTCCAGGGCGATCTCGAAATCCGGCAGCGGCCTGCCCACGGAACCCCGCTTGTCCCTGGTCCCGGAAAGACGGATAAAAGGCAGGCCCACTTCGATGATCCCGTAGGCTTCGGTCAGCTCGAAGCCGAACTTTGCAGAAAAGGCGTCTGCCACCGGTTCGGGCAGTTTCATGGCTGTCGAGACAGCGAGGCGAATGTGTTGCAGCACATCGCTGGATAATGCATCGGTCCGGGACAGCAGGCTGTAGTAGAACGGTGATGCGTAAATGACCGTGCCTTTATGCGCCTGCACGCCTTCGATCAGCGACGTGGGGTAGCGGTGGCCGCAGAGCACGATGGTGGCGCCGCGGCGCAGGAACAGCAGGATCGTGACCACAAAATGAAAGCTCATGGACAGGACCCAGAGCACCGTGTCCTCTGACGTTATCTGCAGGCCCTTGTCGGCCGCATCGGTCCGTTCGATGATCGCTTCATGGGAGAGGACCACGCCCTTGCTGGTCCCCGTGGTCCCCGAGGTGAAGCGGATAAATGCAGGATTGATGCGAAAGTATTCGGATTTCGGCCGCTCCCGGACCGTCCGTTTCGCGAATATGAACTGCTTCTTGAAGATGCCCTCCGACTGCAGCAGTTCACCGTACCCGCCCTTCCGCAAGCTCGGTTCGGCGATCAGAAAATCGACATCGATCCCGTCAATGACCGCTTCCACCTCTTCCGGGGTCTGCTCTGTCGAGACCGGTACGATAACCGCCGACAGGGACAGGATAGCCAGGCTCACGATAATGTAATCAATGCTGTCGTCGCACAGCAGGCCGACGCGGTGCAGCCTGCCCACGCCTTTTTCGTGCAGCGATGCGGCCACCAGACTTGCCGAGGCCAGCAGCCTCCCGTAGGTGATCCGGTCGTCCGCCTCGATGACGGCGATCTTGTCCGAAACCGCCTGGGTCTCGCGTTTTATGCTATAGAAGATATTCATCCTTTTTTCGGCAGATAATCCTTATAGATATTGCGCATCGAGAAGATGTAGCGCGTGGCGAGGATAATGATCTTCACCATTTCCTTGAACGGCACTTTGACCTTGTGCACCCGCAGCGGATTGGCCTGCAACGCCACCCGGGACAGCTTTGCAAAATGGGCATAAAAAAGCTTCATGGGAAGCTTGGTCGGCAGGATCGTGTGCATGCAGTCGTAGTACAGATAGGGATCGACGATGAAGTCATCCTTGTGCTGCTTCCAGAGATCGGTGCCCGGCGAGGGCGAGAAGACGGTAAAGGTCACCTCGGCAGGGCAGACAAGCATTATCTCTTTTTCAAGGTCCTTGAAGTCCTGGACCGAGAAGTCCGGGTCCACCATGAAGCTCGCATGGAGCGTGATCCCGATCTCCTTCAGCAGCTCAACAGCCTTGCGGTTCGTGTCAACATTCGTGCGCTTCTTGTATTTGTCGAGCCGGGAGCCGACCATGGCTTCCAGGCCCACATAGACAACGCCCAGGCCCACCTGCTTCCAAAGTTTGAACAAATCGGGATACTTCACGATCGTGTCAGCCCGGGCCCAGCTGATATACTTTTTCTTGATGCCCCGTTCGAGCAAGAGGTTCGCGATCTTCGTCAAGCGGTCCTTGTTCAGGAAGGTCTCGTCGTCCACAAAGTAAATATGGTCCTCGGGAACCTTGGCGATCTCGTCAACCACGTCCTCGGGCTGACGCTGAAGATACTTGCCGCGCATCAGGTAATGCACCACGCAGAAGGAACAGGAGTAGGCGCAACCAGTGGACGTGCGCATGCTGGCCATGCGCGGGAACATCGTATCGAGTTTCTTTTCCGAACTTGAGGTCCAGACGCAGAAATAACGGGACCGGTCCACCAGCTCGCGCCGCGCCCGCGGGATCTGCTCGACCGGAGGGAACTCCGGCGGCGGGCTTGCGGCCTTCTCTGCAAAATCAGCGGCCCTGGGAGAGAGCACAGCATCGCCGAAGGCCAGCGGCTCGTTGTTCTTGAAGCGTCTGATGATCTCGCCGAACACCGTGCCGCCCTCGCCGCGCACGATGATGTCGAGACTGTCGCAGTTCACCGCATAGTCGGCCGGGATGATCGTCGCGTGCGTGCCTCCCACAATGGTCACGATCTTTGGATCATGCTTCTTGACCAGGCCCGCCAGGGTCTTGACCAGGGCGGATTGGCTGCTGTAGCCGGTAAAACCCACGATCTGCGGCGCAAAGGTGCGCACTTTTTCCTGGAATCCCAGGATGGCGTCCTGCTCAAAGCTCAGGTCCTGGATCACCACTTCGTCCTCGGCAGGGACGCCGGCAGCGACCATTTCAAGCTCCAGCGGTTCGAGATGCAGGAACCCTTCCTGCAGGCGTTTTGCCACGAGCAGCTGCGGATTCGGTTTAACGAGTAATATGCGCACGGAGACCCCCTAGGTAAAAAAAGCTAAGTGCAAAGTGTAAATTGCAAAGTGCAAAAGTCAAAATGAATGAATAAAAAAAGATCTTGCGCTAACTTCACCCCTCAATTTGCATTTTAAACTTTGCACTTTGCATTTTGCATTGATAATGTTTCTTTAATAGTCCCTGATATTCTCAGGGTACTTCCCGTTCCTGACCCAGTAAGCGGCAGCCTTGCCGGCCTGCTCTCCCAGCGCCATGCACGTGCCCATGACGCGCGTGGAACCGAGCGCCTCATGGGATACCGATATGCACCTGCCGGCAGTAAGCAAATTCGTTATCCCGTCGACCAGAAGACACCGGAACGGGATCTCGTAATGCTCACCGCGCGGAACGTATTTATAGATCGTGCCCTTTTCCGGGTTCCAGAGCTCAATGGGCCAGGCGTTCCTGACCACGCCGTCCGGGAACTTCCGGGCTGCGAGCACGTCTTCTTTCGTCAGCGTATAAGCACCCTTGATCCGCCTGCCTTCGCGTTCAAGCACCTTCAGCGACGTACCGGCGACGTAGGAATCCTCAAAAGCAGGCAGCACCGATGCAAGGTATCGGATCATGCCGTCCGCATCAGCACGCGCTTTTTCTTCCGAGGTCGTATTGTCTGTGACAACAATGCTCATTTTGCAATACCCGTCGTCGGGAGCGTCGCCGGGGCTGAAGGTCGTGAACCGGGCGACCAGGGGAAATCTGCCGAGCTTCACTGCCTGCGCAAGAGAAAAGGGAACTTTGAAGGACAGGCTGTCATCCACATCCTTCAGCCCCTTTACATGGACCACGAAGCCGGCCAGCTGCCGCTCAGCCTCCGGCGTGAGTTCAAAAGGTGCGCCTGCCAGAGCTGCCACGGCACCGGAGCCGGAACAGTCTATGACCATTTTCGGAGCAACGTCCTGTTTGCCGTGCATGCCCTCTATCGTGACCGTCCTGACCTCGTCTTTCTCCATGACGACCGCGACCGCCTCGTGGCCCCGAAGCGTAGCGATATTGCTTTCGCCGTAGCAAAGCGCCGTAAGAACGGACTGCAGGTCATCGTACTGATAGGGCTCAACGTACACCTGGCCTATCTTTTTGATCCCGGTTCCCGGCGATGCGGCGCGCAAAAGAGCGGTGATCTCCCGGGCCAGACCCGGGTTCAGTGTTTCCGCGGGGGCCGCTTCAGCGTTCAGGTACAGTCCGCAGATATGCTGGAACCGTCCTGCAAAACCGGTCCCCCCGAGATAGCGTTCTTTTTCGACGAGTATGGTCCGTGCACCGCCCCGCGCCGCGGCAACAGCCGCTGCTGCGCCGGCAACGCCCGCGCCGACCACGAGCACATCACAGGACGTACTCATCAGGACCTCCCCAGACCGAATCCTTCGCGGATCCGTCGATCCAGCATCTGCACCTCGTCGTCGCGGAGCAGCCCGTCCAGGTAGGAAATGACCAGATTGAGCCGGCCGTTGTAATAATTACTGAAGAAACCGAGGCCCGGCGGAATGGGAACGCGGGGCATGTGGAACAATTCCAGGACCTTCTTTCCCATGAACAGCGGATGTTGATACGAGCTTTTTCCCAGGTGGGAAAAGGCGAAGGTGGCCATCTTGCCTTTCATGGGAAGATGCAGCAGTTTTCCCAGCAGCGGCAGCGGCGCAATGCGGGTCAGCAGGCTCGCTTCTGCAAGGTCTTTGGGAAAACCCGACTTCACCTGGTCATACATCTGCTGCTTCAGCAGGGCAATGAGGCCCTGGCGATCGGCAACCTCGTCTGCCGGAACCTGATAAAAGAGGTAGGAGACGTAGTTGAAAAACATCTCCTGCAGCGGGTCCTTGTTGGGGCGCAGGTCCGTCGTAACAGGGATGAGGTAACTGGAACCGGCCTCCTGCTTCGTGGTGAACAGTTCATGCACGCACTGAATAATAACGGACAGCAGGTACGGTGATTCCATGAGGTACCCCGCCTCCGTGTATGCACGGTCATAAATGTGAGCGGTCTCCTGCTGGTCGAACGAAAGAATATGATAGCGCTGGCATGCGGTACCTTCCCGGGGGATCGGCAGCGCCCGGGGCGAAGACTTCGACAGCCCGATGATCCTGCGGTTAACCGTACGGCCGGCAAGAAACTTTTTCGACCACTGCGTAAGTGCCGCCGATGAGGTAAATGTAATATCACCGGAAGCTGCTGGTGAGCCATCGTTCATATTTTGCTGGAAAAGGTTCAAAAACAGTTCAGCGCCGCGTGCATCAAAGATGCGATGGTCGAATGCCATGGCGAGCAGACATCGTTCAGCGTCCTTGAAAAGATGGAATGCCAGGTGCTCCTTGTCATCGTGGAAAGGAGTATTGGCGCTTTTTTCAAAATGAGCAAGGATGGCCTCCCGGGACAACGGGCCATCGGCATTCAGGACCGTAAGCGATATGTCCCGCCCCGGTCTCGCGGGAATTTTCCAATAGGGAGCAAGCTTAAGATCACGGCTCACCTGCCCCTGCAGGACGAGGAACTGCTTCACAAACGCGTTCAACCGGTTCCGCACCTCGAACTCATCAAGGGTCGCGTCCAAAAGGAGAACGACCTGCGACAGGTTCCCGACCCCGGTCGTGGCCTTCATCAGGTGATCGAGCGTATTGATCACCCAGTCGGAACCGGAGAGGTATCGTTTTTGTTTGGATAGAAGCATAGGAATTCCGGCTACAACCTGGTGTTGATGTAGGATGCCAGGGAATGTATGGTCTCGAAGTCCTTCTTGGTCAGGTCCGACGCGATCAGTTGAAGCTTGAAGGTCTTTTCAATGAACACCAGAATTTCCACGAATCCCAGCGAGTCGATCCCCAGGTCGTGGAACGGCTTGTCCGGCGACACCGCCGAAGCGTCCTGATTCGAGATGGAGGCAATTCCCTGGATCAGGGTATTTTCAATTTCCTGTACGGTCATAGTATGGTTACCTCGTTTGGATTCTGTTGCATGAATGTCACCCGATAAGCGGATCAAAATCTTCGACAGGATTACAGGATACCACCCGATAAAAGCACTTAATGCAGAACAAGAACGAGCGAACCACCCCACCTAACCTCCCCTTGGCAAGGGGAGGGATTGTCGTAACCCCTCCTTGATAAGGAGGGGTTGGGGAGGTGTGTTCAGACAATGTCGTCCCGATCAAAGCTTCATCAAATAAATCACCGATCGTTCCGCGTAGCAGTTGTACCCGATGCAGCGGATCCTTGCAAGAGCAGCGTCCGCTGTATCCGAGAGAAGCCGGAGGTGATGCGGGTTGTCCGGCACCGGCGTGGCATACGACTTCTGTTGTTTCAGCATCAGAGCGCCAGCCGCCATATTGAACGCGCTGCCGACCATCATGGTGCCGAAGAGCGGCGAATAGGCTGCCGTCGGAATGTCCGGCGACAGTGACGGAAGGTAGGCCGATTCGTCAGGCATCATGCCGTCGGCGTCGATAATGTTCATGTCTACAGACTGGTCCTGATCGGAATCAGCGTTCGTATGGACGGCGTTGACACTGCAGTATGCGTTCCCGTCGTTTTGATTGCTCAGCAAAAAGAACGCAGCGCCTTCTCCCGGCACCTGACAGGTCGGCTTGAAGGTAAAGGGCCTGATCTTCCCGTCCTTCGCCGTGGTCAGCTTATGATCGGCAACGTATCCCAGCACATCGCCGTACTGGTCAACGGCCCCGACCAGAGCATAGTCGCAGCGCCCCTGGTCAAGCCAGGCCTGCGCCAGCTGCAGACCGGACTGGAAGGAGAACTGGAATTGAGTGATGGTCAGCGTAGGCCCCTTGATCTGGAGCGACATGGCGATATAGGAGGCCGCGGCATTGTGCACCGAGTTGGAGAACGTAGTCGGCGAGACCGCGGCGTCCCCGTGGTCAAGGATATCGTCGAGAAAATTGAACGTGGTCACGTGGGGCCCGTAGGCAGTCGCCAGGATGATGCCGAGTTTTTTCTGCGTGATGTCCCTGATCCCGCTGTCGGCCAGTGCGTCGGCTGCGGCAAGCACGGACATTTTGCTCACGGCGTCGGACCGGCGTATTTTCTTGAGCAGCGTTTTGTCAGGCAGGTTCGGGAAATCAACGAGGTATGCCGGATAGGCCCCCCCGGGAATATGCGGCGTGGCGACCGTACCCGGCTCTTTCCATCCCCGCAGCAATGCTTTTTCAAAACCGGCGATCCCCTGCCCCGCGGAGCAGACCATGCCGATGCCGACGATCTTCATAAGCCTGCCTCCCGTCCGATGACGATGGCGGCATTGGTCCCGCCGAAGGCCAGCGAGGTGGAGATCGCATAGCGCCCGTTGATGGCGGTCGTTTCCCGCACCGGCGCCAGCGGGATCGCCTCATCGCGGTTCACGAAACCCGCGCTGGCAGGGACCCATCCTTCCCGAAGACCGAGCGCGGTAAATACCGCCTCGATCCCGCCTGCAGCGCCCAGCGTATGTCCGGTCATCCCCTTGGTCGAGAGCATCTTGAGGCCCGGCCCGAAGATCCCGGCCAGCGTCGTTCCCTCCACCAGGTCATTGTCATGGGTTCCCGTGCCGTGGGCGTTGACGAACGCGATGGAAGACGGTCCGATGCCGGCCTCGGACAGCGCAGCAGCGAGCGCCGCCTTCAATCCCACCCCTTCGGGGCTGGGAGCGGTCAGGTGATAGGCGTCGCTGGAAGAACCGTACCCGGCAAGCATAAGGTCCGCCGAAGCTCCCCGCTTGCGCGCTGATTCCCGTGTCTCCAGGACCAGCACGCCCGCGCCTTCGCCGAGGTTCAGCCCTTTGCGGTCGCGGTCAAAAGGTGCGCAAAGCCCGGGATTGGCGATACCCAGGGAATTAAAACCGCAATAGGGCACGTGGTTCAGTTCATCGGACCCGCCGGCGATGGCAATATCGCAAAGGCCGCTCTTGAGCCAGGACAGAGCAATGCCGATGGCGTCCGTTCCGGAAGAACAGGCGTTCACCACGGAGGCCTGCGGCCCCAGCGCACCGATCTTGCGCGCAATAAACTCGGCCAGGTTACCGGTCAGGAACCGGTCTATGGCGGTCATGGGCGCGGAACCCTGTTCGCGGTACGACTTGTAGAACTGCAGGTCGTTCAGCTGGCTTGCCACGGTCGTGCCCATGCAGACGCCCACCCGCAGTCCGTGCAGGTCGCCAAGACGGGCTTCCTGCAAGGCCTGGTCCACCGCGACCAGGGCGAGGCTCAAGGTACGCAAGCCTTCCCTATAATATCCGGCCGGCAGCCGTTGCACTTCGAACACGGGAGACTTCAGGATCGTAGGAAAAAGGGTCACCGGTCCCGCGTTCCTCGTTCCCTGTTTAAAGCACTGGAGCGTCTCGCTCGCGTTGTTCCCTGCGGCCGAGATGACGCCGATGCCTGTTATCAATACAGAAGCTGTAACCATAGTTTACCTTTTAGCCGCTAATTTACGCCAATGAACGCTAAACAAAAAATCGGCATGAGTGACTTTAATTTTAATTCGCGTCAATTCGCGTTCATTCGCGGTTCACGCGCGGGCTTTTTCCCCAGAACCGCGGTGATGTCCGGAATGCCCAAGAGGTCCAGGGCAGTATCGACCGTCACGATCCGCATGTCCGGATATTTCGTGCGCACATATGCGAGCAATTCTGAAATCTCCGCGCGCTGGTTGTAGACGACCTTGCCGATGACGGCCACGGTGCCGCTTGATAAGCCCGTGATCCGATCACCCGGCAGCGGGGTCCCTTCCAGCGGAAGATAATGAAGATACCCGGCAGACAGGAACCATTGGTCCCGCAAATGCCTTCCCCGCGCCCCCGAAGGGCTGAAGACAAGCTGCTCGTTCGCAATGAAGCTGCCGGTCTCGCTGGTCAGCGTGATCTTTACATCGATCTGGTGGCCATGAATGATCAGCCAGTCCCGTTCCGCATACGCCTGATCCACCCGGACCCGCATTTTCGCGAGCCCGAACTTTTTATTGGAAACGGACCGCAGGTCATATTGTTCAAGAACATCCCGGTTAAATTTGTCCACGCCTCCCCGGGCGGAACGGTAGTACTTGCGGGCAATGGACCGGATCATCTCATTGTTCTTATTATAGGGATAGACGAGGTTCTTAACCGTCACGCCCATCCCCTCCAGGATCGTCTTGGAACGGGACAGTTCATCCTCGACCTGGGCTGGAGAAAGGGACCGCAGGTTCCTGTGGGAAGCCGTATGTCCCATGATCTCCCAGCCCGCGTCCCTGAGGCCCCTGATCTGGACCGGGTCCAGAAACCCCGGCCGGCCGATCAGGTCCGTGGCGATCGCCGAGCAGGCAACCGCGCCCTGTTCGGCAAAAAGATTCCGGGCCACCAGATAATCCGTATCGAACCCGTCATCGAACACGAAGGTCACCAGCGGAATGGCCGGGCCCGGAACGAAGGCTTCCCGGGGAGTCATGCTGCTGCATGCTGCAATGACGAACGCCAGCAACGCGGCCATCATCGGTCTCATGCAGCCTGCTAACCGTGCGTCACGATGCTTTTTTCCTGTTTTCATATACGAAATTGGCGATGGTATTGATCGAATAGAATATTTCTTTCCCCTCATCCATATTCTTTACTTCCATGCCGAAATTGCGCTGCAGCAGCACAACGATCTCGACGGCATCAAGCGAGTCCAGTCCAAGTCCCTCGCCGAACAGAACCTCGTCGTCCTTGATATCCGCCGGGTCGATGTCCTCCAGCGAAAGATCGCGGACGATCATTTCCTTGAGGTCTTTGCGAATTTTTGCCAATTCCTGCTCTTTGTTGTTTTCCATCTTCTTCTCCTTGCATATAAGGTGTTTATGAAATCAATCATTTCCCTGCCACATGTCTCGAAACACGAACCACTGATAGGGATAGTGAATTGTATATTCTTCCAGGATGCGTGCGAACTCCTGAACACAGGCGGCGACCTCTGCTTCCTTGCTGCCGCGAACGCCTCCCGGCGGGTTGATAACGTGAGAAATATCGGTCACGTATTTTTTCACGCCCACCTTGGCAGACAGCAGGACCGCAACAGGACATCGTGCCGCGGCCGCGAGGCTGAAAGCGCCGTAAGGGAACCGGACGCTGCCGCCGAGCAGCAACGCCTCCCGGGAGCCGTACCCATAGGTCCGGTCTCCCATAATCGAGACGATGCCTCCCTGACCGATCGCCTTCAAGGCTTCCACGACGCCTCCCAGGGAACCATCCGTATACAGCACCTTGATCGTTTCCTGTTCGTTGTCAATGTTCAGCGCCTCTTTGACAGCCATATTGTCTTCTGGCCGCATCATGAGATACACAGCACGGTTGAGTTTTCCGAGAGCCGTTGTCGCAACCTGCCAATTGCCCACATGGGCCGTCAGGAAGATCATCCCTTTCTGCCCCTCAGCCAGGTGGTTCATTATCTTCTCATATCCCAGAAGCTCAAGCTCGATATCGCTTCCGCCGGCCGCAACGTAGTACCGGTCGATGAGGCTTTCCCCCTGGTTCACGAACAGCAGGTACACATCGAACTGCCGCCTGAGCATGCCGTGGTCCGGGAATCGCCTCCGGACATAGGCCATGCTCGCGCCAACCGCAGCGCGGTCAAAGATCACATAGTACAGGCAGACAAAGTACAGCAGGCCATAGGCGCCCCGCAGTCCGAAGATCTTCGCTGCAATGCGGAAGAGCCAGAAGCCCAGCCGGTTGCCCCGTTTTCGTTCAACACCCTTCTTTGGGGACATTGGCGTACCTTAGTTTATTGATCACTGTTGCGGAAATATACGTGATCGCACCGATCAGGACCGCAAGGACCGGTGCAATGACGAGCGAACCCAGGAACCATTCGTACAGGCGCGCCGAGAACTGGGCGAATACGGTTGTAAAAGAAAGGTCCGTAAGCCATTGGCCGTGGCGCATATAGTACCCCACTTCAATGCAGAGCGCCGGCACAAAAGGCGGCATGGCTAAATGCTGCACATTGAGCGCCACAACCTTGTTCAGGTTCAGCCTGAGCGCAACATACAGGATCACCAGCGAATGGGCGAACAGGATCGGCAGTACTGCCAGGAACAGCCCTATTGCCGCTGACCATGCCAATCCTTCGGGGGTCGCGTTCTCCTGCAGCAGCATCCGCAGCACCTTGCCAGGATGGCGAAGCAGCGACAGATCGAAAGCAGACTCCCGCTTCACCAGTTTCTTGTGAGGGAGCGGCAGCAGACGCCTTCCCACCAGCATGGAATGGATGCGGGTGAGCCGCAGATTGTCCAGCACCGGCTTAAAGCTCGAGACCCGCTCCTCGGGCTTCGGATAATGGACCGAGATCGGCACCATCAAAAGCTCCAGCCCCGCCCAGGCCGCTTTGGCCAGCACCTCCGCCTCGAAATCATACCGGCTGCCCTTGAAACGCAGCTGGTTGAGATAGCGGACAGGGTAGGCGCGAAAACCGCTCTGACAATCGTCGATCGTGCGGCCCGTCTCCGCCTTGAGCCAGAAATTGGCGAATTTTCTGCCGAAGCGGCTCGACGCCGGCACATGGTCCGTATTGAAATCCCTGCATCCGACAACGATTCGAGCTTCGCTTTCCTGCAACAGCGGAAAGAAGCGCTCCAGGTCCCGGGGATCATGCTGGCCGTCGGCATCGATGGTGATCATATACGTCCCGCCGCGTTCCTCGACAGCGCGCGATGCGGTCAGGATCGCCGCTCCCTTGCCGAGGTTCCTTTCGTGTTTCAAAAGAACGATATCCAGGTCCGCGAGCAGCGCTGCCAGATCGGCGTCGGTGCTGCCGTCATCGACCACGAGGACGTGCTTCGCCATCGTACGACATCCGGCAACAACGCTCCGTACCGTGTCCTTGTTGTTGAACACGGGAACAACGATCCAGAGCCGGTCCTGCAGATGCGGTTCACTTTGCGGCATTCCGCGCCCTCTCCCGGAGTTTTCTGTTCGGCAGCAGCAGGTCCCACATGGGGCCGGTATAGCCGAGCTTATGCAGCACCTGAAGGCTGTTATCCATGGCATCGGGCGGGAACACGCAGTGACGAACATCAGCGAACGCCTTGGTGAGCGTTTCCTCGAGCCACGCTTTATCGACCGTCGGGGAAATGTAGTAGACGGGTTTTAACAGGCCGTCCTCGGGCGCGATCAGCTTTTCCATGATCGCCAAACGTGCCAGGGGCGTGTTCGGCAATATCCGTATGCCCATAAAAATAAAGGCCACACATTTCTGAAGGCTCAGAATGTTCCTGATCCCCTCCTGCACGGTCTCCGCGGTCTCACCCGGGCCGCCGAACATGAAAAAATGCGACGTCGCAATGCCGTGGCGTACCAGGAGGTCGTTGGTGGCAATGACTTCGCTGAAGGTGAAGCTTTTACCCAGTTTTTTGAGCGTCGTGTCGCAGGCCGCGTCGGTGCCGACCTCTGCAGCGGCGAACCCGGTCTTTTTCATGCGCTCGACGATCTCGTCCGTCAGGCCGCCCGGCTTGATGAACGCGGTCCAGGGCATGGAAAAGTCCCGTCGCTCCATTTCGCTGATCACTTCCAGGTAGGCCCCGTCATCGTCATTGAGCACGGAATCGACGAAGAAAACATACTTGGTCTTGTATTTGTCGCGCAGAAGCACCATATCGTCCACGACCGCTTTCGGATCGCGCCTCCTGAGCTCAGCGCCTTCGAGCACGGGATAGGTGCAGTACACGCACTTGTAGGTGCAGCCGCGCTTCGTCTGGATCGACGCGATGTTGCCGCTGTGCAGATAGAATTCCAGCAGCCGCTCATCGTACAAGGCTGCGTCTATCTGATCGCCCGGAAGTTTTGCGGGCGCGCTGATGAGGGTTTCTTCAGGATAGACCCCTTTTGCCGCGTTGTTGGCGAACTCAACAGCCAGTACCTCGCCTTCACCGATGATCCCGTAGTCAGCCCCGGTCTCTTTCAGGATAAGGGCCGGTATGAGCGAGAACCCGGCGCCTCCCAGGAGCACCTTCGCCTTTGAGACCGTTCGAACAGCATCCACGATGTTCTTTACGTTCTGGATGTAATACTGCTCGTGCAGCAGGTTCACGTTGTCGATATTGCGCACGGAGATCCCTACCAGGTCGGGCCCGAACTCACTGGCTTCCCGGGCGATCGCTTCAAGCGAGCTGTTCTGCTGCAAAAAATCCGCCTGCCGCACTTCGTGGCCTGCCCTGGTGAGCGCGCCCGCGATGATGCTGACTCCCAGAGGATAGAGAGGGTAGGGCGATAAGGTAACATTGGCTGAGATCAGAAGCACCTTCATCGGTTGGTCTCCATTGTCTTGTCTTTTTGCCATTTCCGGGGCCTGAGCGCCGCTCCCCGATAGGTTCCATCAGCTTTTTCTTTTTCAATGACCTTCATGAAGAGCTTGGCCATCCTCAGGTTCTGGCTGGTCTCCTGGTAGAACGTGTCCCAGGCGTAATAGTACAGGTCCTGCAGTTTCGAGGGACTCATCTTTGCCGGCTGGTACACGACCTCTCCGCCGGTGTACCGGTTCCAGTCGTTCGACAGGATCCTGCCCTCTTTCTGAAGCGAGTCCCGAACCGGCGTATGGGGGAAGGGAGTCAGGATCGTGAACTCGGCCAGGTCCAGCTTGATCTCGAGCAGGAAATCAACAAGCCGCTTGATATCGTCCTCATCCTGCTCATCCATCCCGAGAATGATGGTCCCTTCAACGCCGATGCCGCGGTCCTGCAGGCGTTTCACCCGGTTCCGGATGTAGTCTGACGTGTCGAAAATGGCCTGGTACACATACCAGCAGCCTGCCTCGGCCGCCAGGTCCAGGATCTCATCGTCGTCCTTGATGGGATGAGAGACCCACTTTTTCTTCAGCGGGATCAGGGCGCGGAAGAGGTCCTTTTCCCATTGATCGTTCTGGGCCAGGGAGTTATCAACAAAAAACAGGCGGTTGTTATCAATGGCGGCGACCTCGCGAACGACATCATCGATGGGACGGGGCCGGAACTCCCGGCCGCCAAGGTACGGAGTACAGCAGCAGAAGCAGTTGTACCGGCATCCCCGCGACGCGTGAATAAGATCGACCATCTGAACGCCGCGATAATTGTAAAGCTCTCGGTTCAGAATGTTCCGCCTGGCCGGACCCACCAGGTTCATGTTCGGGAAATTCCACTGGAAATCATACACGGGCTTGAGGCTTTTATTATTCAGGTCCTGCAGGACCTGGCCGAACCGTCCCTCGGCCTCGCCAAGGAACACGGAATCGGCATGCTCTTTGGTTTCCTCCGCATGGATCATGGTGCCGATGCCGCCGAAGATGACCGGGATCCCGCGGGCCCTGAACCGGTCCGCGATCTCCCACCCGCGCTTGATCTGGCAGGTGAGCATGCAGGAGATCGCAATGAGGTCCACCTTTTCGTCGAAATTGATCTTTTCAACATGTTCGTCCGTAAAAAGAAGCTCATGCTCTCCCGGGACCGTTGCTGCGAAATTGATCGGGCCGTGCGGGGGAAGATGGAATTCTGTCTGTCGTTCAAGTTTAGGCCACTTCGGATAAATGAGTCTGATCTTCATACTATCCCTTTCTTGCTGCAATGCTGATGAATTTCTGTACCATCCCCGCTACCCCAGGGCTCGTTTCCACAACAGTGCGCGCTGCTTCAAGGCCGCACAGAACCGATTGATCCTGACCGGGGTCCCCTTCCAGCACGAAAAAGACCGCCTCATCCGCTTCTGCTTTGCCGACCAGCATGACCGGCGCCTCCCTGTTCAGGAGGATCTGCCCTGCCGTATCGAGCACGGCCGTCAGCGCATTGCCTTCGCTCGCCGCATACAACAGCGGACCGAGCAGGCCGAAATGGATCGCCGCTTCGCCGATAGGGCTGGACGGCAGAGTGTAGATAAAAAGGTTGCCCCTTGACAGGGTGCGCCCTCCCTCAAGGTAATCCCGAAAATACTCGCGGTCGGACTGCAGCGAACCTTCGCTGTTCGTTCCCACGATACCGATGTCCTGCTTCCGCAGGGGGGAGTATTCCATGCCCGCGTCCTGCAAAGCGAGGCTCACGGCAAAAACGGTCATCCGCGAGATCGTATCCAGCCGTCCGAAGTTCTTGAAGGGGTGTGAGAAAATATCCTTCTTCGGCAGCGTGTGGGAACCCTCGCCCTCCTCATAGGTATGCCGCAGCTCGCTCCTGATACAGCCGTATCCCTCCGGGGTGAGCCATCCTATGCCGCGAACCATTATTTTCATATTCAGTTCTAATTCACAAGGCCCGCTTCTTATTTCTCACTTCTAACTTCACACTTCTAACTTCACACTTCTAACTTCTCACTTACACTCCCAGCACCAGCGCGGTGTTTATCCCGCTGAAGCCCGCATTCGTCACCAGGGCAAGCGAGCCTGTCTGAAGCGTCTGTTTACTGCCGGAGACCCAGCCACGCGCGTCGTCGTCCGGCTCAATCAGGTTCACGGTGGGAGGAACGATCCGCTCCTTCAGCGCACGAAGCGCGATAATCATCTCCACCAGCCCTGCCGCGCCCATGGTATGGCCTATGCCGCCCTTGATCGAATAGACCGGCAGCATAGCCTTCTTAAAGATCGCTTGAAAAGCCCGCATCTCCATCTGGTCGTTGTACACTGTACCCGTGCCATGGGCCGAGATAAAGCCCACGTCTCCGGGGCCGGCGCCTGCCGAGGCCAGCGCTTTCGAGATTGCCAGGATCAGTCCTTCGCTTTCGCGAGAAGGGCCGGTCATGTGGTTGGCATCATCGCTCAGGCCCCAGCCTGCCAGGGTACCGAGAACAGGGCGGCTCTCGCGTGCTGCCCGCTCTTCGCTCATCAGAAGAGCATAGGCAGCCGCCTCGCCCACGTTCAGGCCCGCCCGGTTCCTGTCAAAGGGCCGTGCCGGCTCGCTGTCCAATGCCATGAGCGACGAGAAGCCGGAGAAGATGAATTCCGTGATGCTGTCGCAGGCGACCACGAGCACGCAGTCCCTGTGGCCGTTCCGGATCAGTGCCGCTGCCTGCGCTGTTGCCGCGGCTGACGACGTACAGGCCGCTGAAAGTAAAAGCCCCTTGTCGTCCACCCCGGCCAGGCCAGCGACCTTACGAAGAAGACGGGTCACGACTGCGTCGGCGCCATCGCCTTGCTGTTCAAGCATGCTCTGTTCGAGCAGGTCGATCTCGCCTTTGGTCGTTGCGAGCAGCAGCCTGGCATCGTTCGGGACCACGACCCCTTCGAACAGCGTCTGCAGCATCTGCATGACCAGCGAATCACCTTCATGATACCGCAGGCCGCTGATAATGCCGGCATAACAGGAATGGAAGGCCCCGGTCTTGAACCGATCGACGCGGGAAATGGCGCTTGTCCCGGCCAGCAATCCCTGCCAGCACGCTTCAACTCCCCTGCCGTAGGGGGTCACCATATCTGCCATGACGACAACGGGCTTCATGCTTTTCGAAGGAACTCACCGGCCTTCCACCGGCTGCGGCAACGGTCCAGCAGATCCGGAGAGACCATAAATGGCGCTCCCGTCTTGTCATCGGTGAACAACTGCACCATGTAGCCGCTTGAGGCAAGGCTCCCGTCCTGTTTGATCAAATGATATTCCGTGTTCAGCCGCGCCCCTTCATTCCAGATCAGCGATGCCCTGACCGTAAACACCTCGTCCAGGAAGAGCGGCTTAAAATAATCGATGTGAAATTCAACGAGCGGCGCGCGCAAACCCGCCTCAAAGTACTCGGGATAGGACAACCCGATCGTTCTGCCCAGTTCCTCGGCCGCCTCCTCGAAGTACAACGGATATCTGCCGTGCCACGCGATCGCCATGGGATCAGCCTCGTTGAAATGGACCCGCCTTTTGACCTCGACCATCAGCGGCTCGGGCGCGCCCGGGATCCGTTCAAAATAGGTTGTTCTTTTTCTCGACATGAGCGTTACCGGTCCGCACCCTGACCATCGATCAATACCCGCAGCTTCAGTTCCGCTATCTTTACCGTGTTCTTCGTAATGAGCGCCTTTACCGTATGCTCGCCGCTCGTTGCTCCGCCGTCGCTGACCATGCAGGTCACCTCGTCGTCAGGGAACAACGGAGAAAAATACTTGGCAAGCACGACCTCTTTGAGCGCCACGCTCTTCCCGCGCCCTTTTTCGAGCGTCGAGAGCGCGCACTGGATCTGGCACACCCCGGGCAGGATCTTCTTCGTGGGAAAGTGCCCCTGGAAACCGATGAATTCCTGCGAAAAGATAAAGCGTGAGGTCAGCGTCAGACCTTCGATCTCTAAAACGGTCATAGCGTTCTCGATCTCTGTTTTAATCGTTCTCAAAAGTGAACTCCTTATTCCTTACCGTCAGCTGGTAACCGAATTCGTAATTTTTGAAGACCACACCCTGGGGCAAACGTTTTCCCTGCTGGTCGCGATATTCATAGTACGATACGCGCCACCGGATGCCGTTCTCATCGGAATATTTCTTTTCGATGAGCTCACCCGCTGCCCCGCCGAACAGGAACTCCAGAAAGCCGCTGCCTGTCCGTTGCCGGAAAACCAGTTTGTTCGTTCTTTTCCGGACCAGCGCTTCTCTGCCCGGGACCAGATCAAAATAAATCCGTCTGATATCGTTGCCCACCGCAGCGGCAATATCGCCGTATTGGGTGAGGGCCTCCATGGCATGGTGCGAGGTCACGCTGCGGCCGTCTCCCGAGAGTTCAAAGAGCTTCACTCCCATGGGGTTCATGCCCGCGGCATGAAAAACGCCGCTCACGCTGTCCACCTGCACGGTGCCGATGCCGGAGAATTTCCGGAAATTATACTCAAAAACGACCGTATTCAGCAACTGGTATCGCTGCGGCATACGTTCCTGGAACCGCTGTACAACGTTCCAGGGGTCCCCCGCCTCAAGCGGGACCAGCACCGTAGGTTGAAAAGGGACCGAACTGCATCCTGCCAGGAGCAGGAGCAGGGCCATCCCCGCCCAGGCGCCTTTCTTCACGATCTCGCCTCCCGCCGGTGTTCCTTCACGAACATGTCGCACAAGGAGGGAACGACCAGAATTGAGGTGAGATACCCCGTGAACACGCTGACCGTCATGCCGACCCCGATGGAGAACATGACCGGATGCCGGGCGAACAGCAGGACCCCGGAGCCCAGGATCGTGGTGACCGCCGAGAGCGATACCGCCATGATCGTTCCGATCTTCAAGCGGTATTGATACTCGTAGGTCACGCCGATGCCGTAATCCACGATCACCCCGGAAACCACGACGATGCCGATGATGTTGACCACGTCAAGGGGGATCTGCAGAAGGACCATGAATCCTGCCAGCCAGATAATGCCGGTGAGCAGCGGAACCAGCGCAATGATCATCTCCCGTACATTCCTGAAGAACAGCCACGTCAACACGATATTGAACAGGAGCGCCACCGGGACCAGGAACTTCACTTCGCCGAAGGTAAAGGCCGAGACCTTTTTCGACATGGCCTTTCGCGACACCACAAAGGTCTCGGCATAACGCTCGCTGAGGGGCAGGAGGGCATCGACATACTCGGCGTTGTCGGGGAAGAACGAAAGGACCCGGTATTCGTCCTTATTCTTTACGATGAACCGCTCCTGGATCTTTTCCAGCAGGGCATCAGGTTTCCCGGCATCGATCCGGTTTTTGTAGAGGCCATCGAAAAAGGGAGCAAAGGCCTGCGCCCGCATCCCGTAGTCCGGCGCTGCGTCGCTGATATAGCGTTTCAGGCGGACCGCCCTCCCGTCGCGCCAGAAGTTGTTCCACTGTTCGATGTTCCTTGCCCGGGTCTTCTGCGAAGGCCAGAGCGTGGAAAGGCTCGTAAAGTTCTTTTCTCCCACTAACGAGACCGCTTCCCCGTAGACCGCATCGTTCGCTTCCAGCGCCCCTTCCAGGGTCTTGCCCGTCGTCACAAAGATGGCCTGGTTGCTCTGTCCGCCCCAGGTCTGATAGAAGCGCTGTTCCGCCTCAAGGACCGAGGGCTCGCTGCCGTCCAGGCGCATCACATCGCTTTCGAACTGTATCCTGACCGCCAGGACCAGCATCACCGCGGTCAGCACGGCCCAGACAACCACGGAGGCCCGTTTCGACAAAAGGACATCGACGGTCCTTTCCCCCCACTCCGCTCCGCGCATAGTAGGCGGATTCTTCCAATGCAGCGCCAGGGGGAGGATAAAAACAGCCAGGAGCAGCGAGAACACGACGCAGAGGATCGCGAAGAACGCCAGTTGATGATATCCCTGGACCTGCGACAGGAACAGCGCGCCGAATCCGAAGACCGTCGTTATGGAGTCAATGACGATCAGCCGGGATACACTGGCGATCTGAGCGCTCGTCGACTCTTTTCTGAGCGCAATATACATATGCAGTCCGTGGTCCACGGTAATGCCGGCAACGGCCGTGCCGATGCCGATGACCATGTAGGAAAGATTGCCCATGAAAAGCGTGACCACGTTGATCGACAGCGCCACACCGATGACGGGGATGGCGAAGACCAGGCCGATCCGCGGATCGGGAAAGAGCAGCACGAACAGGACCAGGAACGCCACGGAGACCAGCATGGACGCGAACTGAATATCGCGCTTGATCACCCGTTCGTTGCTTACGGCATGGACATGCCCGCTGATTATGTCCGCGGAAACATACCCCGGAAGGCCCTTGATCTGCTCCTGCAGCGTGGCAACAAGCCTGGCGCTTTCCCTGCCTTCCGTCATCTTGACCGGCGTCTCGATGATGATCATGGCATGGCGGCCGTCACTGCTCACGAAATGGCCGTCCTCGATGGAAACGTCGTAGCCCATGGATGCCGGCAGCGCCTGCAGTTTTTCGAAGATGAATTGGCGCGTATTGATCGGGTCGGTGCGGACCAGGGAATTGGTGAAGATGCTTTCCATTTTCATGGAACTGCGGTAGATGCCCCGCAGCTGATCGGAAACGCCCTGGGCGGTCAGCCGTTCGTCAATGCGCTTGAGGCCCTGCTCGCCGAGGATCTGGGGCGCATACTGCAGGATGGACAGATCGTTGCCCGCGTTCTGGACCGGGATCCCGGTCGTGACCTTGGTGAACAGCGGCGGGGTGAGGAGCGCGGCAAGCTGATCAACGGCGTGAAACAGATCGCTTTTCCCCTTTTGCGGATCGGTCAGGGCCAGGGAGACGACGACCTTGTCGGACAGCTTTGATTCGCGCAGAAAATCGATGCTGCGGCGGATCTCCTTGTCATCGGGGAACATGAGGTCGATGCTGCTCTCATAGCGCACGAAAAAGACACCCACCGAAGCGAGGATGCTGAAGGCGCCAACGAGCCAGAGGACCGTTTTCCGGCGCCCTTTGACGAACTCATGCGCACGGGCGAAGAATCGCTCAAACATGCCCCTGCACCTCAAAGTTCTTTTTGTCGAGCGGAACGTTAAAACGTGTGTTCGTGAATCGTATGGTCGTGACGTCCCCGGTCAGTTCCTGAATGCGGATCTGCTGCAGATAGGTCCGGTCGTCCCGGAAGGTGATCGTGATCGTTTTGATGACCTTTTTGGATATGCTTTTGTCCCGGGGCTTGAACTCGATCACCAGGGGCGCGTTCGACACCAGCCGCATCTCGTTGTCCAGAAGGAGCGTTCCATACTCTCCGGAGAACCATACGGTCAGCTGCTTCAGCACGTTCTGGAAAATGGGATTTTTCGCCAGCGACAGCTCCTGGACCTGGTTCGTGTCCTCGTCCCACTGGCGGATGAACTTGTCGGTGATCAGGACGGAATAGCGGAGCGGGCTGTCCACATGCCACGCGAGCTCATTGGGTTTGCGAATATAGATCCTGCCCTTGAGGACGATCTTCTCCTTGAACATCGCCATCTCTTTTTCCTGGACAAAATCCGTTTTAAGGGTTTTGAAATCGGAGACCTTTTTTCCCAGCTCGTTCAGGAACGCGGACAGGTCGGCCTGTTCAGGCGACGCCCCGCCTGCGCCTTCCGCGGCAGCAGCCGTCCCCGTCTGGAGCAGCACACCCAGGACCAGCGCAAGCACGGCATGCAGGATCATTTTCCCGTTCAGTATCATGCCGCCTTGCCGTCGCTCTGCCAGACCTTGAGCTCGCCGCGGGCGATCACGGTGTCGCCCTTCTTCACTTCGCCGTGGATAATGCCGAAATCGCCGTACTTTGCCACTTTGAACATGGATATGCGCAGAACATCGCCGATCCTGGCGCTGCCGAGGATCTCGAGGTTTTTGATGCCCAGCAGAAAGCCTTCCTGCTGGGGATTGCGGCTTCCGAGCTTCCGGAACCCTTCCTGGGCAGCCATCGCCTGGGACATGATCTCGGGATAGGAAGCCTCATCGAGCTTGCCGTCCTTCCCCACGAACACCATATCCTGAAGCACCGTCATCTCGGTCACGGAAGCCCGCTCCCGCACCTCAAGGAGACGGTCGATCATGAGCATGGGAGGCTTGTGCGGAACCAGCTGCGCCGCATCCACCGGCAGGAACATGATGTCCTCGCGCCGGTCAAGGTTCTTCCAGCAGAGCGGATCCGAAGCAAGGTAATCGCCGGTCATTTGAAATGCCGCGCCGCGGCAGCCGTAGCATTCGCTCAACCGGTCGCATTCGCTGCAGGGCCCCTTGATCGTCTGGGTATACATCTTGAGGTCCTGGACCACCTCGCTGTCCTTCAGGATGTCCTTGAGCTTCTGCTTGCGCACGTTGCCGATGGGAATGGTGACGCCCACGCAGGGTTGGACGTCTCCCTCGGAGTTCACGGCGCAGGAGAACCGGTGGCGAAGGCACTCCCCTCCGATAAGCGGCGGCTTGGGGTCCCAGTTGTGTCCGTATTTGTTCCGGTCGATCTTGGAGATGCGTTTGAACAGCTCCTCCACCTGATGGGAATCGACGTCGAGCATATTGTGCTCTTTGGCGCCGCCCTGCGGCGTGATCATCTCGAAATAGGGGGCGATATTCTGGTCCCGCAGCCACTCCCACATCTTCGGGAGCTCCTCGATGTTCTGCTGGCAGACGACCGTACTGATGCCCATGAACCGGTCCTTGGATGGATAGCCCGCCTCTTTGAGGTTCTTGAACGCCTCGTGGATCTGGGTGTAGGCGCCTTTCCTGCCTGAGAGCGTGTCCTGGACCTTCTCGTCGAAGGTATTCATTTTAAGGACGACCCGGACGCCGGCTGCGTAAAGCTCCCGGGCCTTCTCAGGGGTGATGTTCGTGCCGTTCGTAAAAAGCTCGACGTCCATGTCAAGGCCGCGGATGAAGTTGATCATTTCCATGATATGCGGATAGAGCATGGGTTCGCCGCCCAGGACGATCATCTTCCGCGCACCCAGTTCCTTGGCCTGCGTGATGAGGTCGAAGAACTCCTCCCGGCTCAGCTCGTCCCGGTGGACCGTATGGTCCGACGCGTAGCAATAGAGGCACCGGAAATTGCAGCTCTTGTTGAATTCCAGTTCCATGGAAAGGAGCCGGCCTTCGCGGACGGCTTCGGCGATCTCCTCCTGGGAGAACTCTGCGCCATAGATGCGACTTTGACAGCTTTTCATAGTTTTTTTCTCTTATCCACGAAGCGAATTAATTTCCGGGAGTTCCCGGCAAATACCTGCTTCTTCACGTCGTCCTCGCTCGCCAGAACGACTTCCGGCCGCACGCGAAGGTGCGCCTGCAGCGTATCAGTGATCATTTCGGCAGTAAGGGAATGGTCCCGGAGGGCCACCGTGACCTTCACCACATCGGAGAGGTCGAAATCGCTCGTCGCGGTCAGGTAGTATTCGCTGATCCCCGGCAGCGAATCGAGGACTGCATAGATCGAGTTCGGATACAGCGTGGTGCCGCGGAACTTGATCATGTGGTTCTTTCGCCCCACAATGGGGCCCAGCCGGGGAGATCGCCTTCCGCAGGAACAGGGTGCGTCAAGGAGAAAGCTCATGTCCCCGGTCTTGAACCGCACGAGCGGCATGCCCTCGATGGCCAGCGGCGTTACTACCACCTCGCCCAGTTCGCCCGGCGGGAGCACCTCTCCCCGGTCATTCACGATCTCCACCACCGCCAGGTTCGGGTGCAGGTGTCCGCCTTGCTGGGCCGTGCATTCGCAGAAGGAGGTAATGGTCTCCGAGGAAGCATAGGTCGAATAGACCTTCGCGCCCCAGACCGCTTCCAGGCTCTCGCCCACCCGCAGGAACCGCAGCGCGCGGTCCCTCACTGGCTCGCCGATGCAGATCAGCCTGCTGATGCCGGTCCGGTGAGGGTCGATGCCCCGCGATTTTATGAACTGTCCCAGCTTGAGCAGGAATGTCGGCACACCGACGATCGCCGTCGGTTTGAGCCGGTCAATGATCTCGAGATGGCTTTCGAAACCGCTCAGACCATTCCTGATCGCGGCGGCGCCGAGGCTCCGGACGCCGGAAAAATACGCCAGCCCGGCGATAAAGCAGCGGTCCATGGTGCACGTCAGCAGAACAATGTCGTCCCGCGTCATGCCGCAGCTCTCGAGCGAAAGTTCCTCGTTATAGGCAAGCCTGCGGAGATCGTTCTCCGTGTACATCATTGTCGTCGGCCTGCCGGTCGTGCCGGAAGACAGGACCATGTCCACGATGGCCGAACGGGGAACAGCCAGAAACTCTTCGTTATGCTGCCCCAGCGCGGTTTTGTCCGTGAGCGGGAGCCCCCGCAGGGTGTCAAGGGTGATCGCAGCGGGATCGATGTTTTTCGTTTTAAAGAGCGAACGGTAATAGGGCGAATGGTCGGCGACGTACTGCAGATGTCTGCGCAGCAACCCTTCCTGCACCGTCCGGATCTCCCCGGTTGCCGAGAACTCCAGTTTTCCGTGTTCGTCGAATTTCATCATAAGCGATAAAGCAAGCACCAATTACAGCAAGCACCAAATTACCAATAAGCTCCAATTACCAAATTTAAAAATCGTTTAAATAGTGTCGTTTGGAATTTGGATATTATTTAGTGTTTGTTGTTTGGTATTTGGAATTTCCTTCGCCTCCATTACTGACAATTCTTCATCGATGATATGCCAGACCCTGTTCTTGAACGCGAATGCATTCAGGTCCTTGTACTCATCCCAGGCGATGGACGGCAGCCGCCGCACCCGGATGGTGCCCGGCCGCAGGAGCAGCGACCCCTTGGGCGGAATGTTCTCGTTCCCCGTAATGCAGATCGGCACAACGGACGCCTTTGATTCCAGCGCCAGACGGAAAGCGGCGCCGTGAAAACTGCCCATGGTCCTGCCGGCCGATCGCGTTCCCTCGGGAAAGAAGATGATCGAGACGCCTTCGGACAGCAGTTGCGTCGCCTTTTCCATGAACTGTTCATGCGACATCATTCTGATGTTCAAGTAACCCGAGAACCTGGCGTAGAGCCCCAGAATGGGTATCCTGAAGGGCCAGACATTCACGATCTGTACACACTCATGAGGCAAAACGCACATGAGAAAGGCATCGGACGCCGCACGGTGGTTGCAAATAAAAATATAGGGCTCTGCGGGGCCGTTCTTGCCGCGGTCCTCATACCGGAGTTTGATCCAGGGATAGGGGATCGAAGTAATGAGCTTGCCGTAGAAGCTGATGGAGCGGCGGAACCGCTTCATGGTGCGCCGGTGCGACAGGAACAGCCTCGATACAGCCACCACCAGCGTCAACGTCGGAATGGCCACAGACGAAAGCAATAAAAAGCAGGTATAAAAAAACAGGTTGAGAAAAAACAATTTTACACGCAGCAGCATTGCGGTCCGTCCTACTTGCCTTCTTCGTTCTTGAGCGCTGAGATGAACTTATAGATGTCCTCAAGGGTCCGGATGTCCCTGATCTTTTCCTCGTTCCTGATCTTTACGCCAAAGGTGTTCTGAAGCGCGACGACCAGATCGACGATGTCCAGGCTGTCCAGACCCAGGTCGGTAAAGATATGCGCCGTCGGGACCAGACGCTCCTTCTCGATCTCAAAGGATTCTTCGAACACTTTATTAATTTTGTTGATGATTTCCTGATCGATCATGAGACCTCCGGATATAATTCAAATTACAAATCCCAAATTACAAATCCCAAATAAATTCCAAATTCCAAAATGCAATTTCCAAACGTTTAGAATTTCGTATTTGGAGCTTCGAGCTTGTTTGTAATTTGGTGCTTGTTTATTGGTGCTTTTTTTAATTGGTGCTTGTCTTTTGGTTATTGGAATTTATTTGTTATTTGGTGCTTTTGTATTGTTATTTGTTTTTCCTGTACACCAATGCTGCATTGATCCCGCCGAAGGCGAAACCGTTCTTCAGCACGGTCCGCACCTGTTTTTCGAGCGGCCGTTGAACATGCTGGATCCCTTCGCACTCCGGGCTGACGTTTTCCAGGTTCAGCGTCGGGTAGATCACGCCCTGTTCCATCATCGAAAGCGAGGCCGCCAGTTCAATGCCGCCTGATGCGCCGAGCGTATGGCCGATATACCCCTTGAGGCTGCTCACCGGCACTGTTGCCCCGAACACCTCGCGGATCGCCTCGGCTTCCTCCTGGTCTCCCTGGATGGTCGCCGTGGCATGGGCGCTGACATAATCGACGGACGCCGGCTTCGCGCCGGCCTCTTCAAGCGCCCGCTGCATGCAAGACACCATGGATTCCTTGTTTGACTGGCTCACGTGCAGGCCGTTTGCCGTGGTGCTGTAGCCCACGATCTCGGCATAGATCTTTGCGTTCCGTTTGACTGCCCGGTCGTAGTCCTCGAGCACGACAAGCCCGCTCCCCTCTCCGCAGACCAGCCCGTCGCGATCCCGGTCAAAGGGCCGAGGCGTTTGTTGCGGCCGGTCGTTGTATTTCGTCGAGGTCGCGAACAGAATGTCAAAAGACCCGGTCACCGTGGGGTGCAATTCCTCGGCGCCGCCGCAGAGGAGGACGTCCTGCCTCCCGAGCCTGATCAGATCGTAGCCCGTGCCGATGGCATGGAGCGCCGATGCGCATGCCGCGGCCGGCGCCATGACCGTGCCGTTCAAACCGAGGTACTGGGCCACGTTCACCGCGGCCGTGTGCGACATGCATTGAAAGAACATGGTCGAGTTCAGGCGGCTCAGGTCCTTGTCGGGCAGCATGGTCTCGAACGTATCGTTAATGCTTTTGGCGCTGCCCATGGTCGAGCCAATGACGCAGCCGATCTTCCAGAGATTCTCATCGGCAAGCACGATGCCCGCGTCAGCGATCGCCTCGTCAGCCGCCTGTGCGGCAAATATGCTCATGCGCCCCATGGAACGCCGCTTCTGGCGCGGGATGCGCTTTTCGTCCTGGATCGTGACCGGCGCTGCCACCAGACTATGCAGACCGATGTACTGCTCCCAGCCTTCCATGCGCTGAACCGCGCTCCGGCCTTCCGCAATGCCCTTCATGAGAGCAGCCAGGCCGTTGCCGAAAGGCGAAACCACGCCAACGCCGGTTATGACAACGCGCTTTAACGACATGACGCCTGATCCAGCATTTTACCGAACTGCTCCTTGCCCACGACCACGCGGCCGACAATGAGCGAGGACATCATGGCTCCGATGATCCCCGGAAGCAGCGCGCTCTGTCCCGCAGCATACAGGTTGTGCAGCGAGAGCTTGCCGACCAGATTGAACTGGCCCATCTTCTGTTTCACCCCGTAGGCGCTTCCGTCGGGGCTTTTCAGGTAATCTTTGGCGGTGAGCAGAGACCCCGCCTCGATGAAATCCAGACTCTCCCGGTAATCGGGAAAAACGCTGAAAACGTGTTCCTTGATCGCCTCGACCCGCCCTTGCTTGTAATCCAGATACTCCTGCGGACGGTTCCCTCTGCGGGAACCGCTCCATGCGGATACCTGTTCGGGAAATGAGGGCTCGAGAATGCAGATCCCCTTGCCGATATTTCCTTCGGGCTGGTCCTGCGACTTGATGATGACCAGAGCAGGCATCCCGGTGTAGTGAGGGTCCAGCAGTTTGTTGACATCGGTGTCCGGGAACAGGGAAACGATCGTCCCCGTAGGATAGGGATCTGCACTGTTTTTCAATGAGGCAAAAACAGAAAAGAACCCTGCCGAGGACTCAAAGGACGATACACGGTTCATAAATGCTTTGCTGAAATGTTTTTGCGGCAGGATCTTCACGATCTCCTTGGGATGCATCGTGAACACGCAGGAATCGGCAACGATCTCCTCGCCGGTACTCAGCACGAAACGGCCTACTTTGCTGTCCTTTATATCCGCCAGTTCCGCGATCGTGGCATTGCAGCGGATATCAACGTCATATTCCTTGAATTTTCGTTCAAAGGCCCGGATAAAGGCATCGCCGCCGCCTTTGACGCAGGCGATGGATTCATAGAAGCTCAGACACATCCGGCTATGATTGGCAAAGGACATCTCGTCAGGCCGGACCCCGTAGCACATGGCGTAGCCCGACAGCAGGCCCCGCAGGAGTTCGTTCGAGGTCAGTCCCTTCAGGACGGCATCGAGCGACACATAATCCTCGTCCAGGCTGGGCGGTGCGATGGTATTTGCATGGAGGTTCAGGGAAGGCGTCCTGTCGCAGACCGACTGGACCTTGTCGAAATACCGGTCAATGGCGCCCGCTTCAGCCGGGAAATAGCCCTTGAATTGTTTTTTTATGTTTTCGATCCCGCTGGGGTGTTCGAACCGTTTTCCCTGCGACTCGAAGATGAACTGGTTCTCTGAGGGACCGGACAGGAACACCGGCTCGATGGCCTCGCGAATACCGAGGATTGACAGGATCTCTGCGAGGATGCCGCCCTCATGCAGACCGCCGGTGAAATGGAACCCCGTATCAAAGGAGACGCCGCGCCGGGAGAAGCGCGACAGGGAACCGCCGATGACAGGAGCTTTTTCCAGCAGCAGAACGCGGTGTCCGTTCATGGCCAGCAGCAGGGACATGGTCAGACCGCTGATCCCGCTCCCGACCACAATATCGTCATATTTTTTCATGCGTGTCAACTACTCCTGAACGATGAGCATGTCCCCATCTCGGTCCGGGTCAATCGCTACATTGCCAGCCCGCCATTGATGCCGATCACCTGACCGTGGATGTACATATGCTCTTCCGTACACAGGAAGTTGACGACTGAAGCCACATCGTCGGCGCTGCCCACACGGTTCATCGGTATCAGGGGCAGGACCTGCTCCTTGGGAATCTTCTCGGTCATTTCGGTCGCGATAAAGCCGGGGGCGACCACGTTCACGGCGATGTTCCGTTTACCGACCTCGCGCGCCAGCGCCTTGGCCGCGCCGATCAACCCGGCCTTGGAAGCCGAGTAATTCACCTGGCCTGCCTGTCCGATCTGTCCTGACGCGGAGGAAACGATGACGATGCGGCCCCGCTTTGCCTTCAGCATGGCGAAGACCACGGCGCGGCCAACATTGAAAAATCCGTCAAGGTTCGTGGAGAGCACCGACTTCCACTCGTCCCTGGTCATCCACATCAGGAGGTTATCACGGGATATGCCGGAATTGTACACGAACACATCGGGAGAGACGGTCTCAAGCCTTGAGCCTAATGCGGCCTCGGTCTCTTCATAGCTGGAAACATCGAAAGGGATAAGGTCGCAGATCCTTCCCAGTGCATCGATCTCTGACTTCACCTTTTGCGCGGCCTCGTGATTGCCTTTATAGGTAAGCCAGATATCAAAACCGGACGCTGCCAGCCGAAGCGCAATGGCACGGCCTATTCCTCTGCTGCCGCCGACAACGAGCGCAGTTTTTTTTGCATTGTTCGTCATAATTAAGAATACGTGTTCTCACTCTCCATCGTTGCCGCCGCGCGGTTGCTGCCATTGTAAAGCAGCACACCCCCTGTCCCCGTCCATCCAAAAAAACTGCTGTAAAAAAGCATCTGAGCGGAGTTGCAAAAAGACGCGTAACTGTCTAATATTTCACGGCATTTTTCATCCAAGCATCAGAAGTGCTGAATATTACACCATAGTCTTAGAGCTGTCAAGACTTTTCCTGTACAACACAAAAACGCGGCGTACAGACCATCCCGTTATTGATGAATGCATATTTTGTGAAGCATCGGTGGTAAACATGGCTCTTGGCGCGAACAGAGCAGAACGGTCATCGAAAATAGTAATGCTGCGGATTCGTCCGAACAAAAATCGCTTGACAATCAACCCCCCCTTCTGTTATTTTAGCCACCTACTCAGTCGCCCTTACACCATGCCGAGGTAGCTCAGTTGGTAGAGCAGAGGCCTGAAAAGCCTCGTGTCCGCAGTTCAATTCTGCGCCTCGGCACCATTTCACTTTCCTCTCCATACGTTTTCACTTACAGCCTGCGCAACCATTGCATCGACGCAGCGGTATGCCTGCTCTCCTGCTCTTTCCTGCTGCCGATCTTTTCGTTGATCATGAGCCGGATCGGCAGCAGCGGAAATAAAAAAGGTCCCGCTCATCGCGGGACCTTTCGGCTACATACAGAAGAACACCGCCTGCAGAAGCTATTCCTTGTCGAACAGTCCCAACTGGGTCATCTTCTCCCCGGGGAAGGGCACCGGATAGGTGCCGTCAAAACAGGCTGCACAGTAGTTCATGGGCTGCTGCACCACCTTCTGGATGCCGTCCATGCTGATATAGCCAAGCGTATCAGCGGTGATATATTTCCGGATCTCTTCGATGCTGTGGGTCGAGGCGATAAGTTCCTGCCTCGTGGGCGTGTCGATGCCGTAAAAACAGGGGTAGGAGGTCGGCGGGGAGCTGATGCGCATATGCACTTCGGCAGCGCCGGCGTTCCTGATCATTTTGATGATCTTCTTGCTGGTGGTGCCGCGCACGATGGAGTCGTCAACCACGATAACCCGCTTGCCCTTGAGCGCATCCTTGACCGGATTCAGCTTGATCTTGACGCCGAAGTGCCTGATGGTCTGACGCGGCTCGATGAAGGTCCTGCCCACGTAATGGTTCCTGATCAGACCGAAATCAAAGGGAATTCCTGCTTCCTCGGCATATCCCAGGGCAGCGGGCACACCGGAGTCCGGGACCGCGATAACCACGTCGGCCTCGATCCCCGTCTCGCGCGCCAGCTGTTTGCCAAAGGCCTTCCTGATGGTGTACACGTTCTGTCCGAAGACCATGCTGTCGGGCCTGGCAAAATAGATAAACTCGAAGATGCAATGGGAGGGCTCCGCTGGTTTGAACGGAAAAGACGATTTGATACCACTGCTGTTGATAATGACCATCTCGCCCGGCGCGATGTCGCGGATATAAGTGGCCTCGATCAGGTCGAAGGCGCAGGTCTCGGACGCGACCACGTACGCGCCGTCCAGCTCGGCAAGCGAGAAAGGCCGAAACCCGTTCGGGTCACGGACCGCGATAAGCTCGGTTTCCGTTATCAGCAGCAGGCTGTACGATCCCTGAACATGGCTCAAGGCGTCGACGATCCGCTCATGCAGCGTGGCCATGCGGGACTGGGCGATCAGATGGATGATCACCTCGCTGTCCATGGTGGACTGGAAAATCGACCCGTAGGCCTCGAGCTCGTCCTTCAGGATGCCGGCGTTCACCAGGTTGCCGTTGTGCGCGATCGCCAGGCCGCCCAGGGCGAAGTTCACGAGGATCGGCTGGATATTGATGGCCACGCTGTCGCCCGTGGTCGAATAGCGGTTGTGGCCGATGGCCATGTGCCCCGGAAGCTTTTTGATCCGCTCTTCATCAAAGATGTCGGCAACGAGCCCCATGGACTTTTCGCCAAAGAGCTGCTTGCCGTCCGATGAAACGATGCCTGCGGACTCCTGGCCCCGGTGCTGGAGAGAATAGAGCCCCAGATAGGTAAGATTGGCCGCATCAGGATGGCCGAATATACCGAATACGCCGCATTCTTCATGGAACTTGTCAAACATAATCATTACTCCAAAATTCCAAATCCCAAATACCAAATAATAACCAAATCCCAAACTCCAATATCAAACCGTTTGGAGCTTGATTTTTGGTTATTGAAAATTATTTGTTATTTGGTGTTTGGTTATTTGCGCTTGGCTTTAAAGACCCTCTTGAAAATATAATCCACCTTTTTGAGCGTATGCTTCAGGTCGAAACACGTGTCCAGTTCTTTGCTGTTCAGATATTTGCGGACATCCTTGTCCTTGTTCAGAAGTTCCTTGAAATCCCCGCCCTCTTTCCAGACCGTCATGGCGTTCCGCTGCACGTAGGAGTAGGCGGTCTCGCGCGTGATCCCTTTGGCGACCAGCGCCAGCATCACCGTCTCGGAATGGAAGAGCCCCTTGGAGATGGCCATGTTCCGCTCCATGTTCTTCGGGTACACGAACAAGCGGTCCACCAGCGTGTTGAAGCGGGCCAGCATATAATCGATAAGGATCGTGCTGTCGGGAATGATGATCCGCTCGACCGAGGAGTGCGAGATGTCCCGCTCATGCCAGAGCGCAACGTTCTCCATGGCAGCAAGCGAGTTGCCCCGGATGACCCGGGCAAGACCGGAGAGGTTCTCGGCCGAGATGGGGTTCCGCTTGTGCGGCATGGCCGACGACCCCTTCTGCCCTTCGGAGAAGTATTCCTCGGCCTCCAGCACCTCGGTGCGCTGCAAATGGCGGAGTTCAATGGAGAATTTTTCCAGAGAAGAAGCGATCAAGGCAAGTGCGGAAAGGAATTCTGCATGGCGGTCCCGCTGCACCACCTGCGTGGCCACCAGTTCGGGGACCAGACCCAGTTTGCGGCAGACATAGGTTTCGACTGAAGGGTCGATGTTCGCGAAGGTGCCGACCGCGCCCGATACCTTGCCCACGCTGATGACGTCCCGGGCCCGGACCATCCGGTCCAGCGCCCGTCCCATCTCCTCGTGCCAGAGCGCCATTTTAAGCCCAAACGTAACCGGCTCAGCGTGGATCCCGTGCGAACGGCCGATCATCACCGTGTCCTGATAGCGGAGCGCCTGCTTCTTGAGCGTCTTCATGACCGTGCGGATATCGTCGATGATGATATCCGAAGCCTTGCGCATGAGCATGGCAAGCGACGTATCGAGCACATCCGAGGACGTCAGTCCCAGGTGAATATAGCGCGATTCGGGGCCCACCTGTTCTCCCACGGCCGTCAAGAAAGCGATCACGTCATGTTTGACGATCTTTTCAAGTTCGTCGATGCGCTTGACCTTGAAGTCCGCTTTTTTCTTGATCAAGGCGAGCGCCTTTGCGGGAATCAGCCCCAGTTTGGCGTTCGCTTCACAGGCCAGGATCTCAACCTCGAGCCAAGCGCGGTATCTGTTCTCCGGTTCCCAGAGGCCGGCCATTTCCGGCCTGCTGTAGCGAGGGATCATGCTGTTATTTCTCCTGAGCTGTTCATGAGGATTATTAGGATGGTGACCAGCGATGGACCAGTCACGATCATGCGGGTATCAATCGGGATATCTTTTCGTAGGACGCGGCATCAGGCGCAAGCAGCAAGATCTCGATCGAGCTCCCCCGGGAACCGTCAGCCAGCCCCTGTTGGAGCGCGTTCACTGCTGTTTCCGTTGATAGTTCAGGCGTTCCGAGATACTCAATCGCCGCCGAGGTCAATCCGGCGCCCACTGCCGCAGCCGCAGCCGACCGTGCCGCTTCCTGCACGGTCTCGGGAGAAACGCTTCTCCGGGGGCCAAGGCCGAGCATGAATATCTTTGAGGCCGGCACCTTGCCCCGCGACGTCAGGAGCGCCAGTTCGCCAAGGGCGCCGCGCAGTTTGTTCTTGATGATAAGGGCGGACAGGGAACTGCAGAGCAGCCAGTCCAGTTCGCCGGCAAGCCCCTTGAGCGGCCGCACGTCCTCGAAAAAACCAACGATCAGGCCCCCGGTCTCAAGCTTATTCATATCCTGCAAAATGACCTTTACTCCCAAACCGGGCCTTCCTCGTCTGCTAGTCTTCGATCTTTCCCTCGTCCAGTTTGCCGACCATTCTCGCCACGCTGTCCAGGATGCCGTTCACAAAAGAGCCGGAATCGTCGGTGCCGAACTTTTTGGCGATCTCGATCGCTTCATTGATGGTCACGCTTGTGGGGATATCGATCCGGTAAAGGATCTCATAGACCGCCATGCGAAGCACATTGCGGTCCACGGCGGCCATGCGGTCGATGCTCCAGTTCTTGGCGCATGCATGGATCTTCTCGTTGATGGGCGCCAGATGTTTATAGGTGCCCTTGATGATCTCTTCCGTAAAGGCCTGCACCTCTTCGTCGACGTCATGCTCCGCCCAGAAGCGCTTCAGGATCGTGGCCGTGGGTTTGTCTTTTCTGATATCCAGCTGAAAGAGGATCTGGAGCGCATACTCCCGTGCCTTGCGTCGTTTCATAGGCTTCCGTCTGCCCCATGCTGTTCGTTCATCGGCATCGTTCGTTACGCGATCTGCCGCATGAGGTTCGCCATTTCGATCGCCGAAAGCGCCGCATCCCAGCCCTTGTTGCCGCTCTTGGTGCCTGCCCGTTCGATGGCCTGCTCGATGGTGTCCGTGGTCAGGACGCCGAAGATGACCGGCACATTGGAATCCAGGGAGACCGACGCGATGCCCTTGCTGACCTCGGCGCTCACATATTCGAAATGCGGCGTGGCGCCGCGGATCACCGCGCCCAGGCAGATGATGGCATTGTACTTTTTCGATTGGGCCAGCATCTTGGCCGCAAGCGGGATCTCGTAGGCCCCGGGTACCTTCACGATCTCAATATCGGCCTCGTTCGCACCATGACGCTGGAGCCCGTCAAGCGCCCCTTCGACCAGCCTGCCGGTGATAAAATCATTGAAGCGCGCGGCAATGATGCCGAACTTGAGTCCCTGCGCCGTCACATTTCCCTGGATCGTCTTTGCCATCAAACCCCTCCTACGATTTCGGATTGCGGATTGCGGATTGCGGATTTTTTTAATCCGTATTCCACAAACCGCATCAACTTGCTATCTCGGATCACGGGCTATGAGTTTCGGTTTTGTTACTTCATTCCGCGTTCCGAAATCCGCAATCCGCAATTTAGATCACACTTTTTCGAGCATATGCCCGAGTTTGGCCTTTTTCACCTTGAGGTAGCTGATATTCTTGGCATGGGGCGAGGTCTCGATCGGCATGCGGGCTACAACCGTAAGGCCGTAGCCTTCAAGACCGACGATCTTTTTCGGATTGTTCGTCAAGAGCCTGATCTTGCGCACACCGATGTCGCGCAGGATCTGGGCGCCCACACCGTAATCCCTGAGGTCCGCTTTAAAACCCAGGGCCAGGTTGGCCTCGACCGTGTCCTTGCCCTTGTCCTGAAGCTCATAGGCTTTCAGCTTGCCTTCGATGCCGATGCCGCGCCCTTCCTGACGCATATAGAGGATGACGCCTTTCCCTTCCTGGTCGATCATCTCCATGGCGCTGTGCAGCTGGTCGCCGCAGTCGCAGCGAAGGGAACCGAACACATCGCCCGTAAGGCACTCGGAATGGACGCGGACCAGCACCTCGTCTTCGGGCTTGATCTCGCCCTTCACCAGCGCAATATGGTTCAGCTGGTCGATGTCGTTGGCATAGAGGATCGCGGTAAAATCGCTCCCGTGGCTCGTAGGCATCTTGGTCACGGCCACACGCCGCACCAGCGACTCTTTTCTGACGCGATAGGCGATGAGGTCCTTCACGGTAATGATCTTCAGGCTGAACTTCTTGGCAAACTCCATAAGATGGGGCACGCGTGACATGGTGCCGTCATCGTTCATGATCTCGCAGATCACGCCTGCCGGGTAGAGCCCGGCGAGCCGCGCCAGGTCCACGGACCCCTCGGTCTGTCCGGTGCGCTGCAGCACGCCTCCCGGACGCGCCCGGAGCGGGAATATGTGCCCCGGCCGTGCCAGGTCTTCCGGTCCTGACGCCGGGTTGATGGCGGCCTTGATCGTGGTCGCCCGGTCGGCAGCGGAAATGCCCGTGGTCACTCCTTTTTTCGCTTCGATGGAGATGGTGAACGCCGTGCCGAAGGACGACGTATTGTCCGTCGTCATCATGGGCAGCTGCAGTTCCTCCACTCGCTCCGAAGTCAGCGAAAGACAGATGAGGCCGCGGCCATGAGTGGCCATGAAGTTGATCGCCTCCGGCGTCACCGCCTCAGCTGCCATGGTAAGATCGCCTTCGTTCTCCCGGTCCTCGTCATCCACGAGAATGACCATTTTGCCCTTTTTAATATCGTCCAGGGCCTCTTCAATCGTATTGAACTTCATTAAATCACCTCAGGGTACAAGATACAGGGTACAGGGTACAGGGTTCAGGAGACAGGGGGAATGAGACACTTCACTTTCTGAACCCTGAACCCTGGACCCCGAACCCTTGTTATTAAGCAAATCCGTTCTTCTGCAGGAGTTCCAGGCTGACGCCGCCTTCGATCCTGCCGGCAAGCAGCTTTTCAACATATTTCCCAATGAGGTCCGTTTCGAGGTTCACGCTGTCGCCGGCATGTTTGGCCCCCAGCGTCGTCAACTTGGCAGTATGAGGTATCATGGCGATGGAAAACCCCGTGGCATCAACGTCGGCAACGGTCAGGCTGATGCCGTCTATGGCCACGGAGCCTTTTTTTATGATGTACCGGAGCGCTGAAGCGGGAGTATCAATGGTAATGCGCCAGGAGTTGCCCTCCTGTTTTTTTGACCTGATGCGTCCCACGGCGTCCACATGCCCCGAGACCAGGTGACCGCCGATCCTCGCTGAAAGCTGCAAAGCCCGTTCAAGGTTCACCTGCTGCCCAACGCTCAGATCGCCCAGGTTCGTCACTTTCAAGGTTTCCAGCGCCACGTCTGCGGAGAACTCGGTTTTCCCGAGATCAACAACGGTCAGGCAGACGCCGTTGACGCTGATGCTGTCGCCCAGCACGGTGCCGCCGAGCACGGTGGATGCGGACAGGGTCAGACGGGCGGCCCCTGCGTCACGCCGAAGCGCCTTGACGTTCCCTAATTCTTCCACAATGCCGGTGAACATCTCAATCCTCTGATAAATCCAAATCCCAAATTACAAATCTCAAATAAACACCAAATTGCAAGTCCAGCAACTCAAACTGTTTGGTGTTTGCCTTTTGGTAATTGAAATTTATTTGTAATTTGGTGCTTGTGCTTTGGTGCTTGCATCCTTCACTGCACGAGCGGCAGCAGAACGATCTCGATCCTGCGGTTCTTGTGTTTGCCGTCGTCCGTATCGTTCGGCGCAACCGGCTGGTATTCCGAGTATCCCGTGGCGGACAAGAGTGTGGCATCGAGGCCGCCCTGTTCCTGGAGATAGCGTACCACTTCGGTCGCCCGGGCAGTTGAAAGCTCCCAGTTCGTGGGGAACCGTTTTTTAAGCGCGCTCACGATCGGGACATTATCGGTGTGCCCTTCGACCTGAATGCGTTTATCTTTAATGTCTTTCAGGATGCTGACCACCTTGTCCAGGACCAGCTTTCCGTCCTTGCTGATATCGGTGCTGCCCGAAGGGAAGATGATCTTGTCCACCATGGTCATGGTCAGACGGTTCTTCATCTCGGTGAGCTGGACCTTCCCCTCCTGAATTTCCTTTTCGAGCTTTTTTTGCAGGTCCTGATAGGTCTGGGTCGCCCGTTCAAGCTGCTCAGCCTTCTCTGCTTTCTGTGACAGGAGGTCCCGTTCTTTTTCGACTGCCGCCTTTTCCGCCTGGAGCGCTTCCTGCTGCTTCTTGAGAACATCATTCTGAGCGGTCAGGCTCTTGACCTGCCCCTGGAGATTGTCGCTCAAGGCGACGAGCGTATCTGCTTCCTTGGCTTTCATATCGAATGTAGCCTGCGAAACGCAACCAGTAAGCAACAGGAAGGCAACGAACGGAAAAACTTGAATCTTTCTCATTATTTCCTCCTTTAGAAGATGATGCATGACCGGGGCGATAAAAAAGCACGGTTATAATAACTTCAGCAGGGTTTATTGTCAAGAATATTGTGGCGCGAAAAGGACTTAGCGGGCCTCAAAACAGGGAATACAGACCGTTTTACCGTCCTTTTGGCGGCTGCGGGATTCCATGAACTTCTCGTTGCATTGAGCGCAGCGCAGGGAAGAACGGATGGTCGCTTCCCGGGGAGGGAGGGCAGCTGCAGGCGTAATGGTCATGATCTCCTTCTCAGCGGCGCTCAGAATGGCGGCAGCCTTCTCCATTTTCAGCTGCTGCATCTCGCGGGACACGTCATCTCCGGCCTGCTGACGCTTCCCCAGTTCAGCGAACCTGCTGTCGACCTCAAAACCCCGGTAGTCCTCGGAGATGCGCACCCCCTGCCCGGTCCTGCGATTAAAAAAAGTATAAACATGCTTGCCATAGTCGCGGAAGATAAAATTGCCTTTGCCAAAGGTACATCCCGTGATGTACTGGATCGCGTCAACCGCGCAGGAGTCGTTCTCGACAACCGCAACCAGTTCCTCGTCCTGCGGCCGGTCCGCCTTCAGCTCGCGGAGCGCGGCCTTTGCCACGCGATACCCCAGCGCCAGGCCCGGGCAGAGGTGGCCATGGAACTGGACCGTATCACGAAGATCGGCGTCAAAGTCTTTTTGCATAGAAACCCCTCTTTTACGGGTTACAGGTTACTGACGTAATTACGAGCTTTTCCAATCCGCAATCCGCATTCCGCAATCCGAATTATTTTTTCAAGACCATCTTCGCAGCCAGGATCGCTTTGGCCCGTTTCAGGTGGTTCTTGACCGTTTCGCTGCGATCGATCGCCAGGTGGATCTCTTTCGCGATCTCCTCTTCGCCGGCTTCGCTCGCCTTGGCAGCCCACTCTTTGTAGCTTTCCGCATGGCTGTCGCTGTGCTCGACCCAGTGCTCAAGCATGGCCTGCAGCTTGCGCAGGTTTTCCGTGCCGGCATCTGCGTGCTCATGGGAATGATCGTGGGAATGGTGGTGTTTGTGATTATCGTGCATGATACCTCCGTGAACTTCCGATTACACCAACTCTTTTCCGGTCGTCGTCATGGTCAACTTGCCGTGCTTGACCCCCCGGGTGCCGATGAGTCTGTCCGCGATCTTTCTGATCTCCCGGCTTTTCCCCTTCACTACCAGCACCTCCAGGCAGTTATGGGCATCCAGATGGACGTGGAGCGCCGAGATTATCTGGTGGAAGGACTTGTGCTGCATGTCCGTAAGTGCATGTTCCAGTTCACGGGTATGGTGGTTGTAGACAATAGTGATGGTGCCGACCGTGTCCTCATCCCCGCCCTCCCATTCCTCATCGACCAGCCGGTCGCGGATCAGATCGCGAATGGCCTCAGAGCGGTTCTTATACCCTTTGCGGGAAATAAGCGAGTCATATTTTTTCATGAGCTGGCCGTCGATGGAAACGCCGAACCGTACGAGGTCTGACATGAGCTCCTCCTGGAGTGCGGTAGATGGACACTGTAAAACTATGGGTAATGATTTGTCAAGCACAAGTGCTTTAGCAATCAATGCAAAGTGCAAAATGCAAATTTTAAAGTGCAAAATGGAGATGCAGGAGGCAGCCCGAATATTTTCCGCGCAATTTTAACTTTTGCATTTTGCATTTTTCAATTGTGTTTCATTTTTTGCTAGCAGCGCTGCTGCGAAAGCGGCAGTTCAAGGTTATTCTCTTCCATCAGCGTTCTATCGGAGAGGATTGCCTTTGACGGGCCATCGGCAACAACGATGCCGTCCCGGATCACGATGCAGCGGGCGCAGACATCGAGGATGAGATCGAGGTCGTGGGAGGCAATGATCTTCGTATGGACAAAGGTCTTGAGCATGGTGATGAGCGATCTCCGGGACCTCGGGTCGAGGTACGCCGCGGGCTCGTCCATCACCAGGATGTCGGGCTCCATGGCAATGACCGATGCGATGGCAACGGCGCTCTTCTGCCCGCCCGAAAGATGATGCGGCGGTTTGTCCCGGAGGTCCAGGCAATTGACCGTGCGGAGGGCCTCATGAACACGCTCCTTGACGCACTCGGGGGTCATGCCCAGGTTGAGCGGACCGAAAGAGACATCATCATACACGGTGGGCATGAAGAGCTGGTCATCGGGATTCTGGAACACGATGCCGACCTTCCTGCGGACCTCCTGCCGCGTAGACTTCTGAAGCTCGATGTCCCCGATCGTTACGGTCCCCTTGGACGGCAGGAAATAGCCGTTCATATGCAGCAGGAGCGTTGACTTGCCCGAGCCATTGGCCCCCACGATGCCCACCGACTCCCCGTGGGTGATCCGGAACGAAACGCCTTTCAGCGCCTCGGTGCCGTCGGGATAATGGAACAAAACATCCTTGAACTCGACAAAATGGTGGCTCATGGCAGGATCTCCTGAACAAAACGTCCGAGCATATCCGTGATTGGGAAAAAACGAAATACGGTCAGGAATACAAGGGTCATGGAAATATAGAGACCGTCGCTGGGTTCGAATTGATACTGCTTTACGGAAGGGATGTCCCCGTTGAACCCGCGGGACAACATGGCGCTGTAGATACGCTCTGCACGCTCCACGGTCCTGAGAAAAAGAGCGCCGATCAGCCGGGCAACGACCTTTATGCTGCTGCCGCGGTTGCCGAAGGACCGCATGTCCCGCGCCCTGACAAGCCGCATCGCCTCTTCACTGAGCACGAAAAGATATCGATAGAGAAAGAGCAACTGTGAGACGAATATGGCAGGCACGCCGAGCCTGCGGAGCGCATGACAGATGCCGGGAAAGGACGTGGTTGCGATCAAGAGAAGCGCTGCGCTGACAGTAAGCGTAAACTTTATCAGGATCGTCAGAAAGGACAGCCAGCCTGCGGACAGCGGGACCCCGGCAATGACCGCTACGGTCCTGGTGTCCAGGATCGGATTAAAAATGCCGATAAAGATCGCGAAGGGAGAGACAATGACGATCTTTTTCAGCAAAAATCCGATCGGGATATCTCCCAGGGTGGTCAGCAGGACCGGGAACAGGAAGAACGGCATGAGCGCGGCGATCTCGTACTTGGGAAAGGAGATGACCGTGAAAAGAAATAAAAGCGTGCAGACGACCTTTGCGCGCGGGTCCAGCCGGTGGACGAAGGTGTCCTGATAGGAGAGCCGGTCAAGACGGCCGAGGTTGAAATATTCTTCGTCAAAGCTCATGGTTTACTTTCCAGATGACGGTACATGCCTATGCCTGATAGTTCTGATCCCCATGCCGATCAGGAGGATCACGCCGAGCACGATGATCGCTCCGACAATGCCTGCAACGGACGTTCCTGCCCCGATGCCGGGCCATGCCTCGGTCTTCTCATTCTGCTTCGTTGCATCAGCCTCGGGTTTAAAGTTATAATCCGGCAAAATAACGGTCTTTTCCTGGATGTTCTTCATGACCGGCGCGATCCCCTTTTCCTGCTCGGCCAGTTCGGTCTTTCCGGTGATCTTTTTAATAGACCACTCGAGGCCGTCCGGATGGGTGGAAGCGAACCAGGAGAGCGCTCCACCGGTTACGAGTGAGAACAAAACAAAAGCAATGACGACCTTTTTCACCGGGACCGCGGGATCGAGCGGACGGGAAGCAACAATGCTTTCCAGTATCTCAGGCCGTGTTGCGAGAACATAGTTGATCACCACCGCGGTAATGAACCCCTCGACAATGCCGATGGCAAGATGGATCGGCTGCATCAGCAGGACGAAGGGCCCAAAGGGCAGCTCGCTTTTTCCCGACAGCATCGTCTCCAGAACGACCGAAAAAGCGCCCAGCTGGAGCGCGATGACGGTGCTCAGGATCGAAACCGCAAGGATCCGGGCCGGTCTTTTGCTGTCCCCCATCAGCGGCTTATAGAGCAGCGGATAGACGATGAAGCAGGGATAGAACCCCATGTTCCAGATATTGCAGCCCAGGGCAAGCAGTCCGCCATCGGCAAAGAAAAGTCCCTGGACCGTCAGGACCGAAGCAATGGCAAGAAATGCCGCAGAGGGCCCCAGGATGATAGCGAGGACCATGCCCCCGCCGAGGTGACCGCTCGATCCGGTGCCGGGGATCGTAAAGTTGATCATCTGGGCAGCGAAAATGAATGCGCCCAGGACCCCCATGAGCGGGATCATCTTATCATCGATGTTCTCTTTCAGTTTTTTTGATGCGTAGCCGATCGCCGCAAGCGTTCCCGCCCAGAACGTCGCCCCCACAGCCGGGGATAATAAAGCATCTGCCATGTGCATGGTAGTTTTCCTTCGTTTACGCAGACGGGCACATCATGACGCTGTCACCACTTGTGCTACGATTAATAATTTAATAACACAGGCCAAAACCATTGTCAACTTCTTTTACCTTTGTCGGATATCCTGGTCCGGTGTTTTCCGGCCAGCGGAGCCATTGCCCTGTTCACGCTCAAAAAAAAAGCCCTCCGAGTGATCGAAGGGCTGTGGTTTATTTCGGCTGCAGTTGGATTGCGACCCCTCCGCTGTCCGTTTACCCTAGAAATAGGGATGCTCAAACGACAGGTAGAGCAGCGCCCCGTATTCTCCATGGGACGAGCCGATCCCGATGGGAAATGAAAGCCCGGGCACAACCTGGAGACCGGACTGGTAATTCCTGGCGAATCGGACTCCGGGATTGACAAAGAACGTTGATTCCCGCAGCTTCGTTCCTCCTGGCTGAACTGCGTCCACGGAATTCCAGACGACCTCGGTCATGACGTTGAAGGTCTCTTCAGCCAGCCAAATAACACTGGCGCCCAGGTTGTAACCCCACGTATCGGCTGTGGAGCCGGAAGGCTCCTTCGCATTGGGAGTGAATGTGGCGCCCGCATTCCAATGGGTCACCCATTGATCGCCGATCTCAACACTGATCGGAAGATTCACCTGATACCCCGTAGCACCCGTTCCCATTCCCTTCTTTTCATCGCCCGTCGGCACGATCAGGGAAAAACGCGGTGACATGGCGAGCGGCCCGTTCATGATGAGCTGATAACGATAATTGATCGCAATGTCGCCCAGGCCGGTATTGTCTCCTGCCTGCAGATGGGCGATCGGGATAGTGTAGGACAACTGGTGCGCCTGTTTCGGCACAGGCCACTCCTGGGTAAACGTGTATAACCAGTCCCTCGTCTTCGTGTTGTAAAGATAGGACTGGATGTGCTGGATCACGCCGTCCTCCTGGTTATACGCTTCTTCCAGCAGGAATGCGTTGTCCTGGATCTTCTTGACTTCTGCAGCCTCGGTCGACCCTACAATCCCGACACACAATAAAGCCATCAACAGCGAGAGACACAAGCGCATAACCAGGAACCCCCTCATTGGTCGTGATGACATCAATGCTCAATGAGACGACTATAGCAAACGCTCGAATGACTGTCAATGCCTTGATCCAGACCGCGACGGCGCATCAAACCGACGAGCGCACGTCATATGGCAGCTCTTCCCCGCTCATTTGTCCTTATCTTTACTGTTTCTTCCACCGGTATCACAAATATTTTGCCATCGCCCGTATTTCCCGTATGGGCAAATTTCTGGATCACGTTGACAACATCACCAGCCATCTCATCATGGACAACAACTTCTAATTTTATTCGTGGAACAAATTCAACCCGTTCATATACAACCTTGTCTTTTGCATTCTTGGCCCTGCTTTTGCCGAATCCTTTGATCTCCGAGACCGTTACACCCGGCAAACCGTTAATCTTATGAAGTTCCTCCATTACTTCCAGCAATCTGAACGGCCGTATTATTGCTTTTATCTCTTTCATGGTATTTCCCTATCCTTTCATTCATTCATTACATCTCCGCTTCGATCTCTCTCTTTTCAAACCAGCTGTACACTGAAGGAATGATCAGCAACGTAAGCAGCGTTGAAGTAAACAGTCCGCCCACAACAACGGTAGCCAATGGTCTTTGTATTTCAGAACCGGTCCCTCCGGCCAGCAGCATCGGCAGGAGACTGAAAATCGATATCGATGCCGTCATCAATACCGGCCGCAACCGGTCAAGGCTTCCCTTTCTGATCGCCTCCTGCAGATCAAGTCCTTCTTCCCGCAATTGCGAGATGCGCGATACCAGCACCAGCCCGTTCAGGACCGCGACACCGAAAAGGACGACAAAGCCGACCGATGCCGGCACGGACAAATATTGCCCGGACAGGTAGAGAGCGAAGACCCCGCCGATGAGTGCAAAGGGCAGGTTGGAAATGACCAGTAGTGACAAGCTGATCGATCGGAACGATAAATACAGGAGAAGCATGATCAGGCCCACGGCGGCGGGTCCGATGATCATCAGCTTGTTCATCGCCCGCTGCTGGTTCTCGAATTGTCCGCCCCACGTAAGGTAATAACCGGCCGGCAGTTTGACCTGCTCCCTGATCTTCTGTTTTGCTTCGGCCACAAAACCGCCGATGTCCCGGCCCGTGATGTTCATCTCGATGCCGATCCGGCGCACCCCGTCCTGGCGACTGATCTGGACCGGGCCTTCGATCATCTTCACTTCAGCCAGGTGTTCGAGCGGGATATTGATGCCCGTTTTCGTGGTGATCATCAGGTTCTTGATCGCTTCAAGCGAGTTGCGTTTCTCCTCCGGCAGACGCACCGTGATGGGGAAGCTGCGGTTCTCCTCGTACAGCTGCGAGGCCGCCTTGCCGGCCACGGCGATCTCGATCACCTTCTGTACATCGCTGATGTTCAGGCCATAGCGGGCGATCTTCGAGCGGTCGATATTGACGGTCAGGTAGGGCTGTCCGGAAACCTTTTCCGCATTCAGATCGGCGCCCCCTCTGATCGTGGAAAGCACCTTGGCGATCTTCGCCGATCGTTCGCTCAGCACATCGATATCATCGCCGAACAGCTTGACGATCAGCTGCGCCCGGGTGCCTGCCACCAGTTCGTCGATGCGGCACTGGATCGGCTGGCTGAAGCCGAAGGTGATCCCCGCGATCGACTCCAGCGACTCCCGCATCTCATTGGTCAGTTCTTCCTTTGAGATGTCCCGCTTCCATTCGCTCTTCGGCTTGAAGATCCCCACGTAGCCCGTCTTGTCCGTGCCCCGCGTGTCTAGGGCGACGCCGGTCTGGCCGATCCGTCCCACGATAGTATCCAGTTCCGGGAACTGCTTCAGTTTGTCCGCTGCCTGCTGATTCAGGTCCATCGCTTTTTCCAGGGAAACGCCGGGGAGCATGGAGATATCCATATCAAAAGCGCCCTCATCCATGATCGGAATGAATTCCGTGCCCAGCCGGGTTGCCAGAAAGAGCGAAGCCAGGAGGAGCGCGCCTGCGATCCCCAACACCACCCGCTTTTTGTTCATGGCATAGTCGAGCATCGGCAGGTAGAGCCTCTTCGCATGCTTCATGATATAGCTCTCTTTTTCAGGGTGCGATTTCAGAAACAGGATACAGAGCGCCGGTATGACGAACACCGAGAGGAGCAGCGAGGCGAGCAGAGCAATTGCGACCGTGATCGCCAATGGTCCGAACATTTTTCCTTCGATCCCTTCCAGCGCAAGGATCGGGATGAACGTGAGCGCAATGATCAGTTCACCGAAGATACTCGGCTTTCTGACCTCCATGACCGCCCTGAGCACGGTAAACAATTTGGGGTGCCGCGCCCCCTCGTCACTCAGGTGCCGTTGGACGTTCTCGACCTGGATAATGGCGGTGTCTATGATCATGCCTATGGAAATGGCCAGTCCGCCCAGGGACATCAGGTTTGCGCTGATCCCCGCAAGCTTCATGACGATGAACGTGGCCAAAAGCGACAGCGGCAGTGCGATGAGGACCACGATGCTGCCCCGGATGCTGTTCAGCAGCAGATAGAGCACGATCAGGACCAGCAGGGAGCCCTCGATCAGCGCCTTGTTTACCGTGCTGACGCTCCCCTTCACAATATCGCTTCTGTCGTAATAGGGGACGATCCTGATCCCGTCGGGGAGCACGTTGTTTTCGTTGATCTCCCTGACCTTTTCCGCGACCCGGCGAACCACGTCTCGGCTGTTTTCGCCGCGCAGCATCATGACGATGCCGCCGACACTTTCCTCGCCGTTCTTTATGGCGGCGCCCATGCGGACCGCCTCGCCGATCTTCACCTGGGCCACGTCGCGGATCGAGGTCGGCGTGCCCCCCGTTGCTTTCAGGACGATGTTCTCGATGTCGTTCACGCCTTTGATCAGCCCTACTCCGCGGACAATGAACTGGTCCGCGCCCCGTTCCAGGAGGTTTCCTCCGACGTTTTCATTGTTATTGCCGATCGCCAGAAACACCTCTTCCACGGTTATGCCGTGCTGCAGCAGCTTTTCCGGCGACACGATCACCTGGTACTGCTTGAAATACCCGCCGAAGGAGTTGATCTCGTTCACCCCGGCGACACTCTTCAGCTGCGGCGTGATGATCCACTCCTGAATGGTCCTCAGGTTGGTCAGGTAGGCGATCTTCTGCCCCGGGTCTGCGGGCATAACGCCCTCAAGGGTATACTGATAGATCTCCCCCATGGCCGTGCCGATAGGCCCCATGGCGATCTCGACCCCTTTCGGGACCTTTTCCCGCGCCTCGGCCAGCCGTTCGAATACCAGCTGCCTTGCAAAATAGATATCAACGTCATCCTTGAACACGATCGTGACGATCGAGAGCCCGAACTTGGTGACCGAACGCATCTGCTCGATATCGGGCAGGCCGCGCATTGCCATCTCGATCGGGTAGGTAACGTTCCGTTCGATCTCGATTGCCGAGAGCCCGTCCGCGTGGCTCACCACTTCTACCTGGATGTTCGTAACGTCCGGGAAAGCATCAATCGGCAATTTCCAATAAGAGTACAATCCGATCACTACTATCAGAAGCGAAAGAAAAACGACCATCCCTTTCTGCTTCAGCGTATATTCGACAATTCTTTCCAGCATGATTGATGATCTCCCTTTGCATCTACTCAGGCCTGTCGCTCCACGCAGGCCTGAGTAGTTATCTCCGTTTATAAACCTTAATAAATCATTTGGACACGGATAAACACGGATAAGAGCCGGATAACGGCGGATTATTTCTTCTATAAGAGGTTCACCAAACAGGTGAATGCTTTGCTTAAGAATTCATCCGCGTTCATCAGATGTTTCCGACTCTTCCGTGTCCAACTGCCGTTTTTAGGATAAAAGGTTCATTACTTCCCATGACCATGTTCGTCGACGATCTCGCCTTTTTTCAGCTCTGATTTGAGAATGAACGCGCCCTTGACGGCAACAGCCTCTCCCTTTTTGAGCCCCTGGATCACTTCCAGACGTTTCCCCAGCGTCCGGCCCACCGCTACTTCACGCATTTCGAATTTATCCGGAGCGGCTTGAATGAATACATAGTTTTTGGAACCGTCAAGGAAGACCGCCTCTTCGGGAACAGCAATAAGCCGCTCGGTCCCGCCGCCAGCCTCGATCAAGACGGTCGCAAACATGCCCGGCTTCAGGAGCCTGCCGGCATTTTCAACAACAACGCGCGCCTTGACCGTTCTGGTCGCCTCATCCATCACGTCGCCGACGTAGGAAATAACACCCTTGAAATTCCGGTCGGGATACGCGGTTGTCCTTACCTTCACCGCGGTCCCGGCCCGGAGGCGGCCGAGATCTTTCTCGTAGATATCGATGACCACCCAGAGCTTTGACAGGTCGGCCACGGTGAAGAGCGTTTTGTCAGTGCTTACCACTTCTCCCTGCGTGGCCGTGCGCTCAATGACCGAGCCGCTGATGGGCGAGGTCACGGCAATAAGGGGATGCTGATCACCGGCCTGATTTTTCCCGTACTGGTCGATGTCGATCCCGAGCAGATGGAACTTCTCCTGCGCAAAGGTGAGGTCCGCCTCGGCCTCGGCGAGCACCTGCCGCGCATGGATCACGTCCTTTTCCGGGGAGATCTTCTTCTCGAACAGGGTCTCTTCTCGCTGCAGGCTCTTCCGGGCGAGCTCGGCCCGGCCTTTCGCCTTCGCGTACTCCGCCCATGACTGCCCCAGCTCCGGGCTGTCGAAGTACGCGAGCGCCTGCCCGGTCCTTACGGCATCGCCCTGGGACGCGGATATCTTCACGAGCCGCCCCGAAGTGCGCGCACTGATCTTCGCCACGCGGTCTCCGTTCAGCTCTATCGCGGCCGTCGCCTCGATGGGAGCAGAAAAAGGCTCAAGCGCCGCTGTCATGACTTCGACGCCGGATGCCTTCTGCGCTTCTTCCGACAGATGAACAATAGCTGCTTCACTGTGTTCGCCGTCCTCGTGTTCGCCTTCCTCGTGTTCGCCTTCCTTGTGTTCGCCTTCCTCGTGATCTGCTTCCTGGTGTGCTTCTTCCTTGACCTGTTCTTCACCATGCTCTTTTGTTCCCGTCAACCCATAGAACAACAGGACCGCGACGATTAGCGCGAGCGCGCCAACAGCCATGAGCGTGGTTTTGTTATAGCGCCGCACTCCTTCTTCTATTTTTATCCACATATCCCGGATCAGTTCTTTCGTGACCTTCATTTCAGGCTTCCTCCCGTTGCTTTTTCCCATGCATTCAGCGCAAGCTGCAGCCGCACCTGCGACTCCAGATAGGCGAATTGAGCGTCGATCGTGTCCTTCTGCGCGAGCCGAACCTCAAAGAACCCGAATTTCCCCTCTTTGAAGGCAAGGTTCATGAGGCCCAGATTTTCGATGGCTTTGCCGAGAACGTCCTTCTTGAACAGGGACAGCTCTTCCGCTGCCGCTACCAGGTTCGCGTGGGCCTCTTCGATCTCCCGTTCAAGTGCCCGCTCAAGAGATGACTGCCTGATCAGCGCCTGCCCCGCTTTGGCTGCGGCCTCTTTCCGGTCCGCCTGTTTCCAATCGGAGAACGGCAAAGGAAAAGACAGCATCACGCCGGATTCGTTCAGTTTATCGTCTCTGTTGTAGAAACCGGACACCGTCACGCTCGGGACCGCCTCGCGACCCGCCAGCTTCATGGCCGCTTTTGCCTGACGGACCTCGGCAGCGGCGGACCGCACATCAGGCCGCTGCTGTGCGATGGATTCCCGAATCTTCTCCCTGTCCGGGATGACCGGCGTTTCCGTTGGCAGCGCGCCTTCTACGGAGAAGCTCACGGACGATTTTACGCCGATAAGCTCCTGCAGCCCCAGCAGCGCCTCCCGCCGCTCCCGCTCAGCAAGCATAAGGTCCCGCCTTGCTTTGCCGAGCTCAACATCGGCCAGATTCTGTTCAAGGGCCGAGATATCTCCTGTCTGAAATTTGATCGCAGCCGAGGCGACCAGTTCTTCCTGAAGCTTCACGGCTTCCCCGGTCAGCGCTATTTTTTGCTGAGCTGCAAGCGCCCGGACAAAAGCGTCCTTGACCGCTGCAAGAAGGACACGTTCCTTGTCCCGAATGTCCTGGAGCGCCTTCTCTTGCCCGCTTCTGGCGGCATCGACGCGAAGGCCCCGCTGTCCTGCCAGTTCGAACTCCTGGGACAGCTGCAACCCATAGTTCTTGACCTTCTCCCCGCCTTCGGGCAGCGTGTCCTTCCGGGATACACTGCCTTCAATGACAGGATTGCTTCGGAGGAACAACCCCGCCTGATCGAGCCTGCCCTGGGCCGCTCCCTCCTCCAACCTGACGGACTGGACTTCGGGATTATTTTGCAGCGCTGTTGCTACCGCCTCGTCGAGCGTCATGGTAAACGCAGGAGGGGCAAACAGCAGAATACTTATCGCGATCAACATCATTCGCGTCATGAGCACACCTCACTTGGATTCAAGTAATTGTAATTGAGTAAACGAGCAAGCGCGCACCGGCACACCGTACCAACAATGGTAGCACGGGAACGATACGGCTGCATGAATACAACTGTGGAGGTTAGATCTGAGGCGGTTTGGTGATGGGGTACGAGGGATCCGATAAAGCGATCAGCGTCTGAACAGGGTTCATTTGATCGATCATGGACGGAGCGCCGCAGCACGTGTTGCCCATTGCAGCGGCGGTATCGGAGCAAACAGGGCAGAGGTCCTGTGCCGTGCCGGTCTCCTGCGGCTTAGGACATGGTGCATGAGACGACAGATTGCCGTCTGCATGATCCGTTTCATTCGCCATGCACTGCTGCATATACCGAAGCGGAACAATATCCCTGCAGTCCTCGCAGGCAATTGCGTCCACAATGGGGGCGGCAATGACGATCAGCAGCAGGGACACGATGAGGAGTGCATTAGGTCGCATGAGGTCTAAATAGTACGTCAATTTTCTTCGCAAAGCAAGCGTAAATTCGAACGTTATGATCCCGCATCAGGGTCCGGCAGGGGTCTTCGGCCCACAAGCAATGCCGCTGCTCCCACAAGAACAATTGCAGCGATTTCCCTGATCGGCGTTAACAGCCCTGCGGGCAGGTTCTCATGAAGTCCGTAAAACCCAAAGAAGATGAAGATCGCGGCTGCTCCCCACTTAATGAACCGCTCCGGGATCTTCTTCCCCAGCATGATTCCGACGCCGATACCGAATGCATCGGCGATCATCATCCCGGTGGTAGTGCCGGCCCAGACAGGCAGGACGGTCTGATATTTCGCCGCAAGAGCGACCGTGGCCAACTGGGTTTTGTCGCCCATTTCCGCGATAAAGAATGCAATGGCGACCGTCCAGAAAGGGCTGAAGCTGAATCGCTTGTCCTCATTGTTCAGTTCGTCGCCGCGGATCGTCCATAAACCGAACAGAATAAATGAAACCGCAGCTGCTATCTGAATACTGTTGAGCGGTATGAAATTCGTCAGCCAGGTGCCGACCTCGACCGCGAGAAGATGATTTGCCGCCGTGGCGACAAAAACACCCCACAGTACCGTGGAAGCCTTGAACCGGGTCGCAAAGGCCATGGCCAGCAACTGGGTCTTGTCGCCCATTTCCGCCAGCACGACGAACATCAACGAAGTAAGAAATGCGGTCATGTCTTGCAGCTCCTTTTCAACAATAAAAAAGCGGGGCTTCCGGCGCCACGGATCCATACCGCTGCGTCGAAGGTCTCGCTCACTGGATCACGCCAACGGCAGGACCAGGCTTTTCAGCCCGCATGTTGACCCTGCACGATGGAGCTACTCCCCCTCGGAACTGTCTTTGTTTACGCGAGTGAATGAAAAAAGTCAAGAAATATGGTACCTATTCAGGTTAGCCACAAAAGAACGCAAAGAGCTCAAAAAACACAGTAACTATTCCGCAATCAGATCAGGTGCATAAACGTATGCTTCGTAGGGGCGCAATGCTTGCGCCCTTGCTGCTGTAGCTATTGCCACCAAGGCGTATGCAATACGCCCCTACAAAAACGTCTGCCGGAATGACAAGATTTTGCACCATGCTGAATAGTTACGAAAGATGATCCCACGAAATGCGGACGCCCTCATGACGAAGGCGCCCGCTTACCTTCAACGCATGCTACCTTTTGACATCGTCTATCTGAATGAAGGGTACCGCGCCGCCGGTCACGTTCGGAAGTTTGCCGTCCCATTTTTCGATTGCCTTTATCTGGGCGTCGATCTGGCGCAGTTTGATGAGGTCCGGCGAGATCACCTGGCGCTGGAGACGGAGCGCCTCGGCATCGGCCTGGGCTGTGGCGATCTTCTGCTGCGCTTCCACCCTGATCCGGTCCAGGTCCCGCTTTGCCCTGAGCGCGTGCTGCTCGGCGCTTTGCTTCGATTCAATGGCCTTATTGAACTCGGTCGAGAACTGGAAGTCGGTGATCGAGAGCTCCACCACCAGGATGCCGAAAGGCGCCAGGCGGGAGCGGAGATAATCCCGCACCTGGGTCTTGAGCGCCTCGCGCTTCGAGATCAGCTCCTCGGCGGTGTAGCGCGCGGCTGCCGCCTTGAAGCTCTCTTCAATGCCGGGGTTGATGATCTTTTCCGATACATCCTGGTTCAGTCCGAGCGTTTTATATATCTCGCCGACCTTGTCCGGCTGAAGGCTGTAGTTCAGGACCATGGTGGTCTGGACCACCTGCATGTCCTGGCTGGCGGCTTCGGTCTTGGTGGTGGTCTTCTGAACGCGCACGGTCATGCGGACGATGTCCTCCATGAAGGGTACCTTGAAATGAAGCCCTTCCGCCACCACGCGGTTCACCGCGCCGAATCGGAGGATGATCCCCCGATCGCCCGCGTCGACCACAAAGTACGAGGACATGACAAGCATGAGACCGAAAAACGCCAGAATGCCGACTGCAACCATTTTGGGAATTTTCTGTGGGTCCATTGTATTTCCTCCGGGTGTTAAAATGCCGCACATCAGGTCGCGAGTATAGCAGATCTGATACGATCTTATCACGAAAATGCATATATTCCTCATTGAAACGAAGGAGGACGACTGTGCCAATGCAAGGCAGAAAGAATCGGCCCAAGCCAAGAGAGGATTGTCTTGACAAAAAGAACATGGTTTGATACCTTTAACTCACTGTTGGCCGCAAATACGGCAACCAGATCATTCTTGCCATTCTACGATTCAAGGAGGCTTCACATGAAAAAATACGTTCTTGCAGTTCTGTTGGTTTTCGTCATGGCAATTCCGACGATGGCAGCGACAACCATCAATATTGACAATCTGAACCAGGAAGACTTCAAGTCGTTCAGCGAGGATTTCGGCATGGCCTTCAGCTACCAGCCCGTGTCCCCTGCCGCACCGCTGGGAGACAAACTGCCCGGGTTCGATGCCGGCGTGGAAGTTTCCTATGTCAAGCTCGACAAAAGCGCATCCTACTTCGCGAAAATGGATGCCGTTGCTGGCGGCGACCTTCCCAACGCGCTGGTTCTTCCCCGCATTCATGTCCAGATCGGACTTCCGATCATCCCCATCGATCTCGGTGTCAGCTATGTAAAGATCCCGAGCAGCGACATGAAACTGGCCGGCTACGAGATTAAATATGCTGTGCTGGAAGGTGGACTGGCCATGCCGGCCGTTGCTATCCGCGGTGCCTACACCAAGCTCTCCGGCGTGGAGGTGCTCGATCTTTCCACGAAGTCGCTCGACATTTCCATCAGCAAAGGCATCCTGATCTTCACGCCCTATGCCGGTGTGGGCCAGGTCTGGATCACCAGCGAACCGCACAGCACGGTCGCCACGACGCTTAAGAAGGAAGATATTACCAAGACAAAAGTATTTGTCGGCACGAAGATGAAGATCTTCCCCTTTGTCAATCTTGTTGTGGAAGGCGCCTTCTCGAACATCAAGGAATATACGGCACGGTTGAACGTCAATTTCTAACATAAAGTAATATTCAGATCGACCAAAGCCTCCGGTTTACAGGACCGGAGGCTTTTTTTGCGCCTAAAAGCGTTTTGACAACCCTCAGCCCGCATGTTATATTCCCTTCGTGGACACCAGGCGCGAAGCATTGATCTTAAAAGTAACGGGTACGACTGTCGAGGGCGTAGTTGACGAAGTTGCGTCGGAGCTCCCGATCAAGCTCGTGCTGAACAACGAGCAGTTCGTGACGCTCCTCTGCACTCCTGCCGAGCTCGAAGAGCTCGCTGTCGGCTTTCTCCTGTCGGAAGGCCTGCTCCGTGACAGGTCTGCCATCAAAAAGATCGAGATCCTCGAACAGGAAGCAACGGTCCGCATCGAGCTCTCCGATCTTCCCGCTGACGTCTCTGCACTGTTTGCCACGCGTACCATTTCGTCGGGATGCGGCAAAGGAGTCACCTTTACGAGCTTCCGCACTGAAGCTGACCGTCGCATACCGTTCACGGGTAAGATCATGAGCCTGGGAGATATCAGGCGGCTCCTTTCCGTCTTCAGGAACATCTCAACGCTGTATCTCGAAACCGGCGGAGTTCACAGTGCCGCGCTCTCCGACGGCAAAGATATCCTGTTCTTCTCGGAAGACATCGGCAGGCACAACGCGGTGGACAAGCTCATCGGCAAGGCATTCTTACGGTCCATTTCCATAGAAAACAAGGTCCTGATCACCAGCGGCCGCGTAACATCGGAGATCATGACCAAGGCGGGCAGAAATCGCTTCCCCGTCCTGATCAGCCGCGCCGCGCCTTCCTGCATGGCCATCAGCTACGCCGAAGACATGGGCATCACGCTCATCGGCTTTGCCCGGGGTGACCGCATGAACATCTACACCTGGCCGAACAGGATCAAGATGGAGTGACAGAAGGCGTTTTAACGTCAGCGTACGCATCATAAAAAAGGCCCTCCGGAAAAACCGGAGGGCCTTTGCTGTTTGTAGATTTGGAATAAATAAGTAGGGGTACTTACGCCTTCTTCTGCCTCAGTGCCAGCAGAATATCCAGGCTTATCTCGAAAGCCGCAGAGGGCATGGTGATCTGACGGCGCTCGAGCACTTCAGGCCGCAATTCGCCGATGAACCCCGCCTCGCGTCCCGACGCATTGATCCTGCCGCAGCGGCCCGGCAGATAGAGCGGGTGCTCCGCGGGATCAAGCTTGTACTCGATTCCCAGGTAATAAAGCAGGATATCGAGGAACGAATGCATCTCGGAGAAATTAGCGGTCGGGTGAGAGATGAGCGCCGCGAGCAGAAGGTCCGTGCGCGTTCCCATGTTATGCGCAGGGTCGAGCACGGCCACCTCGCCGACCTCGAATATCCGGTGCGGATAGAACGCTTTCGAGCTTGCCGTCTCGACGCTCAGGATCGACGGGACGACCCGGTTCCTGAGGACCGAATAGGCAAGCGACATGGGGTTCGCCACTTCCACGAGCTTCTCCTCAGGCGAAAGCGTATCCTCCAGCTCTTCGCGGGAGCAGAGGATATTGGACATGATCTCCTGGAAGCCTGACCCGACCATGTTCCCGCGCACCGTGTCCGACAGCAGTTCAAGCGCGGACAACGAGCCGACCGTGAACTGCTGCGGCATGACCGGCAGGAACGAACCATATCCCCTGCTGATGGCATAGTCCTCAACGAGGTCCATGGGGTGCATGATATCATCGCGGTAAGGCGGCGCCACGACCGTTACGGCCCCGCTGGAGGACGTTACGCGGTGTCCGTAAGCGCTGAGCTGCTTCTTCACGTCGATGAGAGAAACGTTCTCACCAAGCCCGGCTGAGAATGTTTCGAGCGGTACCTTCATCTTGACAGAGGTGTCGTAGGGGAACGCCACGCTCTTGCCGAGTTCGGTGGCATACGGGTACACAACTTTCACCGGCTCAATGTCGGCGCCGCGGTCGTAGAAGCTGGCTGCCAGGATATTGAGCGTCAGCACCGTCATCCTGAGGTCTGTTCCGGTCACCTCGATCAGCACGCTTCGCGTCGTCGGCTTCACCTCGCCGATCTCCGTACTGTTGATGATCGGCGGGAACGAGAGCACCCGCCCCAGGCTGTCGGTCAGGACCGGGTACTGGTCGAAGGGTTTCACGATGCTGCCGTAGGCTATGCCTTTGGGGTGCTGTTCGAGGATCTCGGCCAAGGTCAGTTTCCGGTCCATGCCGAGCGGCGTGAACGATACTGATGACGGCTCAGCCAGGCGGTAGTCCACAGGAAAGGCGATCTTGTCGAGCTCGTAGATGCCGATCGATACCGTTGAACGCTTCCTGCCGAAGATCTCGGCAAGCTTGTCCTGGCTCTGGATCATCTGCGCCAGAACGTCGCTCGTCATGCGCATGCCGCTGGCTGTACAGGCGGCGATAAAGGGCCGCACGGCCTTCATGCCTTTGGCGACCCGGATCTCCCGCGTCACCTTTCTGCCGTGCTGGAAGTAAGGAGAGGCCTCGGGTTTGCCGGAAAGGAAGATCCTGATCTGGCGCGCAATGCCCTCGGCGGACCACAGGTCGGGCCGGTTGCTGTCGGAAAGCTCGACCTTCAGGTCGTCGGTCTCGGGAAGATATTCCTTGAGCTCTGCCTTGGCAAGCATGAGGTGCTTTTCGAGCGTCTCAAGGGAAAGCTTCTTTCCGATGAGTCCGTCGAGGTCGTGTTTTTTAATGTCGATGGTAGGCATGGCTCTTTAAATTCCAAATCACAAATAACAAATTTCAAATCATTCCGGCAGTCGTTTTTGTAGGGGCGTATTGTATACGCCCTGGTGGCAATGGCAACAACAGCAAGGGCGCAAACATTGCGCCCCTACGTCGCAAAATCTGATTGCAGAATAGCTACAGTATTTTTTAAGCTCTTTGCGTTCTTTCGCGGCTAACTTTATTACCCCAATTGTATTTTCTTCGTCCTGATAAAATCCAGATCGCGCGAGAACAGCTCGCGGATGTCCTGGATGCCGAGAGCTACCATGGCCATGCGGTCCAAGCCGAGGCCCCAGGCGATCACGGGTACATCGACGCCGAGCGGCTTGGTTACCTCCGGTCTGAAAATGCCTGCGCCGCCCAGTTCCATCCAGCCCAGCTCCGGGTGCTTCACGTGCAGTTCAACCGACGGTTCGGTGAACGGGAAATAGGCAGGCCGGAACTGGAACTCGCCTGCCTTGGCGATCTCCTGGCCGAAGAGCTGCAGCAGGCCCAGAAGCGTGGTGAAGTTAATGTCCTCGCCGAGCACGATGCCTTCCACCTGGTAGAAGTCAGGCGCATGCGTGGCATCGACAGCATCGTAACGGAAGCAGCGGGCGATGGAGAAATATTTTCCCGGGATCTTGGGGCCCGCGGCAAGAGTGCGTGCCGATACGGCCGTGCCCTGACTCCGGAGGATCAGCCGTTTTGCGCGCTCCACGTCGAAGGGATAACGCCATCCCGTCGAACCGGTCTTTCCGCCGTCCTTATGCGCTGCTGCAACCTGTTTTGCAAAGGGTTCCTCTATTTTCTTGCAGGACGTAGGCTCTTTCACGAAATAGACATCGTGAATGTTTCTTGCGGGATGGAACTGCGGCATGAACAGCGCATCCATGTCCCAGAACTCGTTCTCCACCAGCGGGCCGCGCATTTCCTCGAACCCCATGCCGATGAACTTGTATTTCACGAAATCGAGAAATTCTTTATAAGGGTGTTTCCTGCCGATGCTCTGGCGCGGCGGATTGAGGGCGATATTATAGGACCGGAACTTCTTGTTCTTCCAGGTACCCTGCTTCAGCATCTCCGGGGTGAGCAGCGACGCTTCTTCGGCAACAACACCGCGCTCCCTGATCAGCCGGAGCATCTCCTTGCCTTCGGGGGTCAGAGAATAGGAGCGGTTCTTCTTTTCGGTGATGCGGAAAATGCCTTTGGACTTGCCCCGTTTGTGAAAGTTCGCCTGGATGGCGGTCTGATGAGCTTCAGAGAACGTGTTCAGTTCCGCGTTCTCTTTCTCTGATGCGGTCTTGATAAGGCCGGCCAGGAACTCATAGGCCGAGATATCGGCGCCGGAAACGAGTTCCAGAACACCGCCCTGCACGATCCGGACAACGCCGGCTTCACGGAGCCCGCCCATGGCCGAGCTGACTTCGGAAGGATCCATTCCCCAGCTCTGGATGACATCCTTTACCGTGAACTGTTTGCCCTCGCGAAGCGCGGTGATGATCCGCATTTCGGGCGTGCCTTTTTCGAGGTAGTCCCTGCCTGTTTCCGTGAGCGTGACCAGCGACGTGATGGATTCGTCCTTCACCTGGAGCAGGCCCTTGGGCTGGAGCCAGCCCGACGCCATGTCCAGACGCGACTCATCGAGGCCGGAGCATTTCAAGATGTCAGGTGCGGAAAAAGAGTCACCGCGCTCGAAGCAAAGCAGCACTTTGTGTTCAAGCGGGTGGAGGCTTTCAAGCATTGCTATGAGGTCGATTTGTGCCATACAGTGCGGCTAAGATTACGTGGATTGATATTTTTTGTCAAGAAAAAACAGATTGACGCAGGTCGTAAGCGTATGATAAGGTGAGTAATGGTGAAGGTAAAGATAAAACCGAAGCTGAGCTATACATTACTGTGCGATGATGTCCGTCAGGAGCTTGGCGGCAAGTTCAGCCTCATGGGACTTTTCGAGACCATCTATGCGGGCAGCTTCCCGGCGATCCATCCCCGGTTTGCCATCATAAACGAGTGGATCGGCGGCAAAGGCGAGTTTCTCGCCAGGATACGGCTCCTGGGCCCGGACAAGAAACAAGTGCTCTCGGAGTCGGAGAGCAGGCTCGTCCTGTACAGCGAAACGCAGCGGCACCGCGACATTGCCGTCCGCTTTAACACCGCCTTCCCCGCCCCGGGCACTTACTGGGTGGAGATCCTCCTTGACAATGAGCGCATCAGCCTGGTCTCGCTGGCAGTGCTGCAGCCCGGACAGCAACAGCAGCTGGTCCACTAAGTTTCAGGCCCCGCTACTCCATTGTTATGAACGGCGAGCCGCCTTCCTTTGACTTTATCTCCCGCAGCAGTTTCTCGGCAGCATCCCGGTCCGTGAACCTTCCCAGCCGAACGCGGTACCAGGTGCTCTTGCCCTGGTTAAACGCCACGACAAATGCCGCATATCCCTGCTTCTTCTGGTTCCTCACTTCTTCTTCAGCCAGTCCTTTTTCCGGGTAGGAAGCAAGCTGGATCGTGTAGCGAGGCTTTCCTCCCGTTGCCGGCGAAAGCTTGGGCACCACGGCCTGGCTTACTGATGGAGGAGAAGGCTTAAGTTCGGTTTTATTTTCCGGCTTGGAGCGCATCTCTGCATTTGCTTCCCGTTTAACAACCTGCGGAGCCGGCTCGGCAGGCCGCGGTTTGACGTCGATGGAAACGGTTTTATTGTCCCTTTCCGTCAGGGTCTTATAGAAAGTGAATTCTTCCGGTTTGGGTATCTGCTGCGAGAGCAGGTCGGGAAGCGGCGGGAGCGGCTCCCCCGTTGCCGCTGCCTTGGCCCTGGTGGAGCCAACGTAATACCCCAGGAAGAAAATACCGATCATGAGCAAGATGCCGATGGGCACGACCAGGATGTTGGAAATAATGCCGCCTCGATCATTGTTCATATGTTTGCCTTTCTGTACGCCGCGGCACCATTGCAGAGCACACGTGCATTACCCAAACCGTACAAGCCGGAACCAGGGGATGTCCTTAACCGCGAATTTACGCGAATGAACGCTAAACAAAAAAGCGGCGTCCATGATTCTATTTCTTATTCGCGTCAATTCGTGTTCATTCGCGGTTCATTGTGTGGAATATTCTTACCGTTTGAGACGAATTTTATTCATAACTGACTAACGTTGTGAGGACGAATGAACATCGCGTCGCCATAGCTGTAAAAACGGTACTGGTGCTCCACCGCCGACCGATATGCCGCCAGGACCCGTTCCCTTCCGGCAAAGGCGGAAACGAGCATCAAAAGCGTCGACTTCGGCAGATGAAAATTCGTGATAAGGCCGTCGACGATCCTGAAAACGAAACCGGGATAAATGAACAACCGCGAACTCCCCTCCCCGGAAGCAACCATTCCGCCCTCTTGTGCGGCAGTCTCGAGCGTGCGCACGCTGGTCGTGCCGACGGCAATGATGCGCCGGCCCTCGCGTTTCGCGCGGTTGATCGCTTCGGCTGCATCAGGAGCTATCTCATAGCGCTCCGGCAGCATCCGGTGTTCCGTGATCTTTTCGACGCGCACCGGCTGAAAGGTGCCGGGCCCGACGTGAAGCGTGACCATGGCCGAGCCCACGCCTTTTGCCCTCAGCCTGTCGAGCAGTTCGCAGGTAAAGTGCAAACCGGCTGTGGGCGCTGCGACCGCTCCGACCTGAGCTGCATACACGGTCTGATAGCGTTCCAGGTCGGCAACCGTGGGCTCCCGCTTGATATAAGGAGGCAGCGGCGTCCTGCCGACCTCGGTGAGGAGGTTCCTGATATCCGGGACGCCGTGAAAACGGACGCGGTGTGTACCGTTATCGCCGCTTTTGACGATCTCTGCTTCAACACCGGCATCAAGGACCAAGCGCTTCCCTGCAGGAACGCCTCCCTTGACCAGCGCGTCCCAGAGATTCAGCCCCAGTTCGGCAAGCAGGAATATCTCGGCCTTGCCTCCCCCGGGCTTTTTGGCAGGCAGCCTGCAAGGGAAAACCCGGGTATTGTTCAAGACAAGCAGGTCGCCGGGCAGGAGATAGTTCTCAAGGTCCTGGAAAATACGGTGTTCAATACTGCCTGATTGACGGTCGAGGACCATAAGGCGCGAACGGTCCCGCTCCTTGGCAGGCTCCTGGGCAATGAGCGCATCAGGAAGTGCGAAATCGAAATCAGCGAGGGTGAGTTGATCAGCGGCAGGTACGAACATGGCAGGATAGTACCATAGTTAGAAACAATATCCAAATAACAAATCCTGAATCGCAAATAATCACCAAAAACCAAGCTTCAATAATCAAAACTGTCTGGAATTTATTTGTAATTCAGCATTTGTGATTTGGTGCTTGTTCTACTCAAGCGATCTTTTCCAGCCGCGTTCGAGATCCTCATAGGATATCATGATGCCGCTGCTGACGGCCTTGCCCGTGGCCGCGCCTTTGCCAAGCTCTTCCAGCACGGTTTTGACGCGATACATGCCGAAGGAATCCACCATGTACCGGACCGAGGAAAGACTGAAGAGATAGGCATAACCGGCCTGGGCAGTGCCGAGCCCCATGAACGAACCTTCAAGGTCGGCCAGCGACGGGAGTTTGCCTGCCTGGGCAATACGCTTGAGCGACTCCTTCTTCCGGCTATCGAGCTCGTCCCCTTCAAAGTACTGGGCCAAGCCCTCGTTCAGCCAGGTAGGACAGCGCGCGGTGATGGACCGCACCACCGCATGCGTGTACTCATGATACAAAAGCCGTCTGAGGCCGGGAGTCTCCTGCTCGATGCCGCCGATGGGAATGCGGATCTTTCCGTCGTAGATCCCGCCGCTCCACCCCGGGGCATCGGTCACTTCCTGGAACTGCTGGCCTGAATACAGGATGACCTGCATTTCGCGGTCAGGATAGTAGGACAGGCCGCGCCCCACGGACCCGTAGGCGTCCTCCAGTATCCTGAGGATGATCCTGCCTGCTTCGATCTTTTCCCTGCCTTCATATTTGATCAGAAAATGGCTCGTCACATCGCGATTGAAATCCTTTTCGGTCCGGTGTTCTTTGCGGATCCGTTCGAGCCGCGCCCGGATAACAACCGCACCGGGATTGAGCTCCACAGCTTTTTCCCAGTAAGACACAGCGGTCTCAAGGTCGTCCTTGCGGTAAAAGAGCTCACCCAAGACCTGGTATGCAATCGCATCCCCGGGACTGAGTTCCGCAGCCCGCGTCAGTTCCCGTTCAGCATATTTATCGTCGCGCAAGTGAAAGTAGATGACGCCGAGGCCAAGATGGGCCGCTGCAGAGGAATCATCGTATCGCAGCGCCTGCTCAAAAGAGTCCCGGGCGGCCTCATAATCAACGGCTTTCATCTGCTCCATGCCCGACTTAAGATAGCGGGCAGCCGTGTTCTGCTCCGCGGTCTGGGCGTGGGAGACCGCGGCTCCGGCGACCAACTGCAGGAACGCAGCAAGAACGATTGCGGTTTTGAACTTTTTTTGCATGAAAGCACTCCTCACTGGGACAAACCGGAACCAAAAGGCGTCTCTCGCAAAGCCGCAAAGGACGCAAAGGAAATCTTTAAGTTAGGGCTTTTTAACCTGAATGGTCTGCTTTTCTTTGCGAGCTTGGCGTCTTTGCGAGAAAATTCCTCGCCTACCGCGATCGGCTTTCCCCGGCGGTTATCCCGCCATCACCTTCACCTGCACACGCCGGTCCCGGGGGCCGTCGAACTCGCAGAAAAAGATGGCCTGCCAGGTTCCCAGTGCAAGACGGCCGTCTTCTACCAGGATGGCTTTGGATACGCCCATAAGACTCGACTTGATGTGCGCAGCCGAATTGCCTTCGTTGTGGCCGTACTGATCGTCAAAGGGAATGACCTTGTTCAGCTCCTTCAGGATATCGCGCCCCACGTTGGGGTCCGAGTTCTCGTTGATGGTGATGGCCGATGTGGTATGGGGCACGTAGACATAACAGACCCCTGATCGCACGCCGCTCTCCGCCACCAGCCGCTGGACCCCCGCGGTAATATCCACGAACTCGGTCCGCGAACTTGACTTTACTCTGAGCTGTTTGATCATGAAAACCCCCCTTCAATTGCGGATTTCGGATTGCGGATTAAACCCAGGATACTGCTTTTACATTCCGCAATCCGAAATCCGCAATCCGAAATTTTATATTCCCATATCTTCCCGCCCCCGGGCGCGTTTTTCCTCGACAATGGGGTAGATGATATGCGTGATGAGCGAATTGATGCGGGCAATATTTCCGATGATGTCCAGGTGAATATGGCTTGTCTCGATCGACTCCCGCAACCCCTTGCGCAGCCGCTCCAAATGGGCCTGGACCAGCTCCCGTTCGAGCAGGCCCAGCTCTTCCTTGTTCCTGAGGACCCGTTCGGCAAGCTCTCGGTCATGGTTCGCGAAGGCCGCAATGGCAAAGTCGAAGTTCTCGATCGTTTTTTTGTGGAACGAAACGATCTCCGTCATCCCCTCCTGCGAGAACACGAACCCCTTGGTGATCCGTTTAAGCGCGATCGGCATAATGTTCCGGTCGATGATATCGCCGATATTCTCAAGGTCCCGCGTTACTTCCAAAACGGTCATGACGCGGCGCGATTGCGATTCCGTGAGATTAGAGGACGACAGGCGCGCGATATACAGGCGTATCTGGCGGTCCAGCAGGTCGACCAGGTTGTCCTTGCGTTTAATATCTTCAACTATGGCCGGATCATCGCTTCGCAGTCCCCGGATCATCTCGGTCAGCATTTCGCGCACGATATCGGAGGCCCGCAGCGCCTCACGCGTGGCCTGCCCCAGCGCCAGGGACGGCGTCCCCAGTACATGGTCGTCAAGGTACATGGGGCCGAACTTTTTTTCCTCGGCCTTTTCCGGAACCAGCATTACCAACAGTTTGGCGAACAACCCCAGGAACGGCAGAAAGACCACCGCCATGATCACATTGAAAAGCGTATTGGCATTGGCGATCTGGCGCATCACGTCCGGCGCCGTCTGCTCGACCATTCCCTGGTACCAGGGCAGCAGCGGCAGGAACAGCAGAACACCGAACACTTTGAACAACACATGCGCCCAGGCCACACGCCGTGCTTCCGCCGGGGAGCGCAAGCTCGCGATCAACGCCGTAGCGCAGGTGCCGATGTTCGCACCCAGGATGATATAAAGCGCGGACTGCAGCGGGATCAGACCGCTCGTTGCGAGGGCCAGGGCGATGCCCATGGTCGCGGCGCTGCTGTGGATGAGCGCGGTGACCGCGGCCGACAGCAGAATGCCGATGAAGGGCGTGCCGGTAAGGGCGATGAATACGCTCCGGAAGAGCTCATTTCCCTGGAGCGGCAGCATTGCTTCGATCATGATCTTCAGCGAGAGAAAAACGAACCCGAAACCGAGCACGCCCTGCCCGATATTCCGGTAGAGCGTGTTTTTCGTGAACAGGGTGAACGACAGGCCGACCCCGATCAGCAGCACGGCATAGTCGTACACGTGAAAGGCGATCAGCTGGACCGTAAGGGTTGCGCCGATGTCTGCGCCGAGGATAACGGCCAGGGTCTGCCGGAAGGTCATGAGCCCTGCGCTCACGAAACCCACGAGCATCACCGAGGTGGCGCTGCTCGACTGGATGAGGCCCGTCAGGAATGCCCCAGCCCCCACGGCCGAGAAACGGTTGCTCGTCAGCGAACGAACCAGCGAACGGATCCTGCTGCCTGCCGCGTTCTGCAAGCCGTCGTTCAGGAGCTTGATGCCGTAGAGGAGAAGAAGAACTCCGCCGAAGAGGCTGATTAGTATCATGAGGTACTATGCCTAATTTCCCCTGGTTCGTCAAGGGAAACTGACCGATATCAGGACTTATTGTTGCGCAAAGCCGTCCACAATCCCGGCGATAGCAGAAGAGGGTACGACATTCTCAGAAGTCTCTCACTGCGCCAGATGCTCACATTGCGCATGTTGTTGTTATCATGCCGGTAACCGATATGAAATGGCGAGCAAATGATTTCCCGCAGCTGACCGACCTGGTCAATGAATGAGGGTATCTTTAAACCGTTCGACACTGCGGAACGGGATCAGAAAGCGTAGCTGATCGTGCCGACATATCGCTCATCGTTCGAAGCGCCTGCCGCGTCTCGACGGTAAAACTGTACGCCCAGACTCAGGTTGAAATTCTCCGTCACATACCTTAAACCGGGCATCGTTGATTGGTGGTTTTCTTCGTAGAACGATGGGATGTCTTTTTTGACAATGGTAGTATATTCAAGGACGGCTTGCAGATTACGGTCCTCGGTGAGCGGAAAGAGCAGTCCTGCGTTGAAGACCCCGTATTGATCGGACTTGGGATTTGCGTCGGTCCTCGTTGTCCAGTCATTGGATACGACCTGTCCTTCAAAATAGATCCCGATGAAATAATCTCCAGGCATTTCTTTTTCGTGAGTTCCGATCACCATGATCCGAGCACCTTCGTTTTCCACGCCGCGCAGTCCTTTTTCGGAATCTCCCGTCGGCAGCGTATACGCAAGTCCGAAGGCTATTGCAGGCAACGTTTCCCCCTGCGACGAGACCCTCCATTTGAGCAGAAGATCGGTGTCGCCCACGCCGACCTCGCTCGTCGCAGAACTCCCGAGATTGGTACCGATCACGTGAGCCCTCACCCCGAACTCGATCCTGTCCGCAATCCCGGCGGTGACCGTCGCAATGCCCTGCACAATACTGAAGTCAGGCTCCTTGCTGTTCTCAGCAATGGCCGCGAGACCCGCAACGATGCGGCCCTTGGGCTGCGTATAGGCCGAGTTGGTCATGATCAGTCCTGTCAAACCCTGGACGTTGGCCGGTCGGTTGACTACTACGGAGGGATCATCTTGCGGATCTTCTTGCGTGGGGTAGCTGTCCCATGCATAAGCCGGAGTTACCGCAATCAGAAAAATGACCATCCTGGTCAGAACCGCGATCAATTTTTTCATCGTATCCTCTCCTTTTATGCGAGTGGTATCGTATGGTTCCGTATCCTATGGATCGTCCACCGCTTCGTTGTATATTCCGGAATGCCGGAGGACGCTTAACACGAGAATAATGACAGGTATGTCGGAAGACAAAGAATTACAGGAGTTTACTGAACAATTACGATGTTGTCAACGTAAATGAGAAACTTAATACACTGATCCTTTTTACGGGTGTGTTAAAGCGCAGGTTCGTGCGAAATCGTGGTTTCCGTCCCGAACCGCTGTTCCCCTCCCGCACTTGACAGCCCACCCGGGCGATGCTAATCTTAAATCGGATGGTATTTGTCCCGATAAGGACTACCTTTCCGGGAGGGTATGGGAAAGAATACCTGAAAAGACCGGAATTTTTATTTCCGGTGCACAGGTGCAAAAAAAGGAGGTACACCATGCTGATACGCAGATCAACAGCGGTTTGGGAAGGCGATTTGAAGAACGGCAAGGGAACAATGCGACTCGGTTCAGGCGCCTACGAAGGCAAATATTCCTTCGCCTCGCGGTTCGAACAGGGTCCGGGCACCAATCCCGAGGAACTGATCGGTGCGGCCCATGCCGGATGCTTCTCCATGGCCCTGTCCCTGGTCCTGGAGCAGGCAGGATTCAAGCCGGAACGCATTGACACGACCGCCCGCGTGTCCATCGACAAAATGCCGGAGGGGTTCAAGATCACGACGATCGATCTGGAGACCGAGGGCAGGGTCCCGGGCATTGATGAAAAAACATTCCTCGAAAAGGCCGAAGCAGCCAAAAAAGGGTGTCCTGTCTCCATGGCCTTGACCGGCGTCGAGATCAAGCTCCGGGCGCGGCTCGCGCCGGCGAAAGCAGCCTGAGGAATCATCCGGTGAAAGGAGCGTGAGTACCTTGAAATATAATACGAAAAGCAGAGTGACGATCGCAGGGTTTGTCGTTGCACTGGCGGTCCTGCTGTATAGTTGCGGCGGTGGGGGCGGCGGGGGCTATGGAGGCGGTGGAACACCGCCAACGTCCACGGTACAGGTGGTGGCTTGTCCTGTCGGCGGTACCACGGATATATCGATAATCTCGAGTACAGCTGCAGGCTTCAGTCCCGGCAGCGTGACCGTGCCGGTCAATACAACGGTGAAATGGACCAACGTCGATGGAATGCTGCACACCGTTACGAATACGACCGTGCCTCCTAACGGCACATTCAATCAAACGGTGAGCCCCAACACATCGGTCTGTCTGAAATTCACCGCTGCGGGAGCGTTTAATTACCAGTGTTCGCTTCATCCGGTCATGACGGGGCTCGTGACTGTGCAGTAAAAACAGGCCGCATGGCGGTCAACGGGGTGAGAAGAAGACCGGCAGATCAGCCCGTAAGGGGTGACTGCACGTAAGTATATGCTCCACGCTCTCTCCTGCTCCAATGGCTACGGGCCGAGGTGCTCTCGCTTCTGCCGCGCAGGCCTCCGCTACGCGCAGCGAACCATGCAGTCTCCGACTGACTATTTCCGGTCAATATAGCGTGCTCAAGTCACGGCTGTCCTTGGTCTTGAGCCGGGCATCGGTATACCCCACGCTAGACAAGGTACTGGCCAGCGAATACCGTCACAAAGGCTGCTATTAGCAAATCTATCGTGGCAACGCATAAAAAAGTAGAATACTGCAATTTGACGCACTCAATTTGTTGCCAATTGAGAAATTATTTGTTAATATGCATAGCTCATTCAAAGTTGTTTAAGAATTACGACATGCTCAGACGTCACGTGCGCAGGCAGGAGCGGGCACAGAAGAAAACGGGGGGGGAATGATACACTTTCAAGACTGGACGGTGACGAAAAAGTTTCTCGCGAGCATCGTACTCGTACTGTTTCTGGTAACCGTCACACTGGTCGTGACGCTCGGGATCAGCCAGAAACGAGCGCTTTTGAATGCGCTGACGGAAAAAGGTGACAATACGACCCAGTTCCTGGCCGCTATATCAGCGGAACCCATATTGTCCTATAACTTTACCTACCTCGAGGGGTATGTCAAGGACATCTCACGGGACCGGGAGGTGGCTTTTGCGGTCATCCAGGACAAACAAGGCAGCACCCTGACAAAGGGAGCCAATGAACCGGCGGGAAAGGACAACCTGCTCGAATTTACGAGCCCTGTCATGCAGGGTGCTGACCAGATCGGCACGGCGCGCATCCTGTTCACGACGAAGTATGTCGACGAGGCCACGCGGACAGCACAAGGAATAATCCTGGTGCTGTGTCTCGGCGCCGGCGTGGTCATTTCCGGCGTCGTCTATATGCTGTTCAGCAGGATCATCGTGAAGCCCCTTGCATCGCTCAAAACCTCGATGGAGAAGCTGGCTTCCGGCGATCTCGACCTGGCCGTTGAGATTCGGAGCAACGACGAAGTGGGCAAACTCGGGCAATCCATGAATTCCATGGTCATGAAACTGCGCGACGTGGTTGCCGACGTGCAGAGCGCGTCAAACGGCGTGTTCGAGGGGAGCCAGCAGCTGTCGTCGAGCGCCGCGCAGCTCTCCGGAGGGACGACGGAGCAGGCTGCTTCGGCAGAGGAAGCTTCATCGACGATCGAGGAGATGAACGCAACCATAAGACAGAACGCCGACAACGCCGTCCAGACCGAGAAGATCGCCCGCAAGTCGGCGGTCGACGCCCAGGAAAGCGGCGGGGCAGTGACCGATGCGGTGACCGCCATGAAGCAGATAGCCCAAAAGATCGGCATCATCGAGGAGATCGCCCGCCAGACGAACCTGCTGGCACTGAACGCGGCGATCGAGGCGGCGCGCGCAGGGGAAGCCGGCAAGGGCTTTGCCGTCGTGGCGGCCGAGGTCAGGAAGCTCGCCGAGCGAAGCCAGGCGGCCGCGGCCGAGATCAGCAATTTATCGGGTTCAAGCGTCGATATCGCCGTTCGCGCCGGGACCATGCTGGCCACGCTCGTGCCCGACATCCAGAAGACCTCGGAGCTGGTGCAGGAGATCAGCGCCGCATCAAAAGAACAGGCAGGCGGCGCGGACCAGATCAACAGCGCCATCCAGCAGTTGAACCTCGTGGTGCAGCAGAACGCCGGGGCAGCCGAGGAAATGTCCACCATGGCGGAGCAGCTTTCGTCGCAGGCCGAGCAGCTTCAGTCTTCCATCGCATTTTTCAAACTGAACGCGTCAGGAGCCAGCGGCAACGCCGCCCGGAGACGCGGAGGTCAGCAGCATCGGCCCGCGATCGGACAGGTCCAGTGACGGCACGGCTTATTGCGACGTTCGGCATAAGCGTAACGGAGCGCCGTCTGCTTGCGGTCCTGCAAAAAGCTCAGGCCAGCTGGCTGCAGTAAAAGCTGTCTTCCGTCTTCGAATTCAGAAAATTCAAATTGTAGTGTTTACCGAGCTGCGCGAGACAGTATGCGGCAACATTCTCGCGGACCGCCGTTTTTCTGCCCTCCGGCAAGCCACTCCCTTCCACCGGGAAGGAAGCCCCGTAAAAAATGTCCGCCACAGGCCCGCGCTGACCTCGCAGCTTTACCGAATCCCACGTATTGCACCCGACATCGTACGCAATGACCCCCTTGACCCCCGCCTCGACGCACCGGCCTCCCGGCCCCACGTAGATTGCAACATGGTCCACATCGCCCGGCACCAGGTTCCCGACAAAGCGCCAGAACTGGCCTACGAGGATCGGCTCGCCGCCGTCATGGGTGCAGATGATGTCGCCGGTCCGCAGTTTTACACCGTTGATCTCGTGTTCGTAGATCATGGTTCGCTCCTTCTTCTTTTAACCGAATATCGGCATACTGCTTTCAATCCCGCGAAGAACCCTTTCATTCCATCCCGGAGCGGTTGTCTTTATGCAAGGAGGCATGGACGGCAGTAAAATGACGCGGTCAACGTGAAGCGGCCCCGCGCGGTCCGGCTGCAGTTTGCGGCAGCAGGCGTATCGTCTGTCCCGGGAAGATGAGATCGGGAGTGGCTAAGCTGTTGTCCCGGGCAACGCGGGGGTAGTTGAACGGGTTCCCGGTGAACCGCTTCGCAATGTTCCAGAGATTGTCGCCTTTCACCACCGTATATACGAAGGGCGCGGCCATGGCGCCGCCCGAAGGCACGGCAAGGTAGAGGGGGGGGTCCTTTTCGGACTGCGGCGCGCTCTTCCGGGCCGCCGCCTGGTTCTCTGTCTTTTCCGGCCTGGACACCTGCGAGTCCGGCCGTTCGAGCATGCTGGCAACAGAGATGATGAGTATCAGTAAAATCGCGATCAGGGCCGCAATGCCAACGTACTTTCTGCTTTTCCGTGCTGCTGGCCGGACTTCCCCGTGTCTGGGTTCGGATTCCGGGGAAAACAGCGGTTCAGCCTGGGGCTCCGGCATTACCCTGTTTTTCGTCAAAGCCTCACGCGCCAAACGCTCTTCTGCTTCTTCTTTTTCTCGTTGCTGCGCTTCGTCGGTTTTGCGTTTTGCGGCCTCTTCTGCGGCGATTCGGACCTGTTCCGCGGCAAGTCGCTCGGCGTCCTCTTTCCGCTTCCGTGCATTCGCGGTTTCCTGTTGTTCTGCAATTATCCGTTCTTGCTTGACGGCATCTTCTTCAGCATGGGTTCTTGCTTCCTCAGCCGCATGCTTCTTTGCTTCTTCGGCTGCTCGCTGTTCTCCTTCTTCGGCTGCTTGTCGTGCGGCAACAGCGGCAGTCTCCTTTGCCAGGTCTTCTGCCTTGCGCCGGGATTCTTCCTCTTCTTGTTTCCGCGCTTCCTCTGCCGCCATGTTCACTGCTTCTTCGGATGCTTTCCTGCGCGCCTCTTCTTGAGCTCTGGCTTCTGCCTCTGCGCGTGCGAGGGACTCAATTTCCGACTTTAATTTTTCCGCTTCCTCCCGCGCCCGTTTTTCATCAATGGCCTTTGCCTCGGCTGCGGCCTTCAAGCGCGCCTGCTCAACGGCCCGGGACCGCGCCTCCTCCTCTGCCCGGAGCTTCTCCGCTTCAACGCGCTGCCTTGCCTGTGCCCGCGCCGCAGCTTCTGCTGCGGCCCCTGCTCGCGCATCCTCCCCTGTTCCCTCTTCCTCGAACGCTGCGGCCTGTGCAACATCCCCGGCGACCGCGTGGGCAACCGGCTGTTCATCCCTCGCTGTTCCCCTGTCAAGGTCCTGGCCGGAATGGGCAGCGTGCTCAGATTGAGAGACGGTCTCTGTCATAGGTGGAACAACAGCATGCTCTGCTTCAAGATCCGCCGGTCCTGAGGACGCGACAGCGGAATGCTGCGCTGACACGATCGTTACCGCTGATCCCGTTTCGAAGGCACTGGTCTCCATCAGTTCCAGCGACAGGCTGGCCACGAGCTCACGGACGGCCGTTTTTTCGAAATGGACGGCCAATGCCTCCACGTTCAGGATCAGCCTTACCATGCCCGCGTCAAGGTAGCACCCATACAGGACCTGATGGGGCAGGGCAATGGGCACCTGACGCTGCGTCTCGACAGGGAGCTGACGGCTGCCCGCGACCTCATCAGTAATCACGAGGGCATGGAAATCCCCGTTGACGAGGTGCATCATCCTGCTCTTCTTCCCGATGGGCGTCCGTCTCCCGAAAAGCGCTGCCAGATCCAGGACCGGGAGCAGTTCTCCTTGAAGTTCCGCGATCCCCAGCACGATCTCCGGCGTCCCCAGGACGGGGACGAACGGCAATAACGCGAGGTCGTCCTTCATCTCCTCCTGGGGAACGGCATGGCGTGTGCCCAGGAGCGAGAACTCGACGATCGCGGTGTCGATCTTCCGGAACTGCGCCGAGAACTGGGACAAAGGGGTAAAGGACATCTTCTCCGCCTGGACGAGGGCAAGGTCTTCGGGAGCAGCGAACACATTGCTGTCGACGAACAGACAAATTTTTTCCCTTGCTATGGCAGCGGCCGGAAGCCATGGCTTGGCCGCGAGCTTCGGCAGGGCAAGCACCGCCAGGTCAGTCCCCTCGACGATCCCGAGGTCCTGATCAACAGCAACGGCGTATCGGGCCCCCTGCGGCCCGGCAAGGAGAATGCCCTTCCTGTTGTCCGCCTTCGCGCAACCCAGGAACATTTCGGGCAGCATCACCGGCACCGCCGCACCGTTGTGCAGGGCGACACCGGCAAGCCGCCTCGACAGGACAGGGACCGGCGCGATGCCGCCTTCTCCGAGGACAGCATAAGCAGTATCCCCGGCATTGACGCAGAACTGCGTATCGCCGACCGAAAGGACCCTGATGCTGCGCAGGCCCGACAGGTCGCAAGCGGAGGCAGGCGGTCCCGGTTCCGGCAACGGAACTTCCAGGAGCCCCTGCTTCAACCGATCGTGAAGATGTCCGATATTAATGATAGGTATCAAAGATGAACCGCGTACTGCGCAGGTGTCCGCAACGGACGTAGCAACGGCTGGAGGGAGAGGAAGGACATGCTCCGGCGGGCATTCGAGCCTTTCGACTTTTCCTTCCACGCAAAAACCGGCGATCGTGTCATTGGCACTGATAATGAGAAAGGTCCCTTGCCGCGGATTCGCCAGAGGAGGACAGCCAAGGCAGGCGCCCAGATCCGCAATAACCGCGCTGCGGTCGTCGATAATCGCAATGCCTGCGATGACAGGAGGACTGAGCGGCAGGTGGTGGAGCGGCACAGCGCTGATGACGGAGGGAACCGCGTCCTCCCATACACCATAATAGACGCCGCTGAAATTGAGCAAGAGCAGATTTCGCATAGGGTCAGTGTGGACCTTCTCTATGAAGTATTCGTCATTAAGTATTCATCCCTTTTTTTCGTAAGGGGAACCTGGCGAGGGGACTCCTGACAACACGGGTCATTTACTGCCCATCAATTTTTCAAGAATAAACCACGCGGCAACGAGCGCCGCAATGAGAAAAATGATCTTCCCGATGTTCACGAACGCACTGCCCTGTTCCTGGTCCTCTGGTTTTTCCGGTTCTTTATCGCCGCCCTTGTTCATGATCTCTCCTTGGGGACGTGCGCACGTCATGGCTTTTTCTTATCACCCATCGGCAGAATAGGACAATTCAGGCAAAAACGCAAGCAGATCGATGAGGTATCGGTTCAGCAGTTGTCAGGGGCCAGGAAGCGGGGTCAAGGGGCAAGGTTGAAAGGCAATGACCTTCGAGGTTCGCATAATGCAACATCATGTTCACATTCCGACATAAAATATCTATCGATAGTCCTTTTTATGTTGATTATATACATAACGCCACCTGCGGTGAAAAAATATGCTATCTTATTCTCGTTGTCGTTTTTCTGTCCACAAAGGGCGACGCCGTCAACTATACGAGACAAGGAGGATTCTTACATGATCTTAACAGATACGGTAAAACAGCTGAAAAAATCGATCAACAGTTCACATTCGGGCAGTCAGGAAGTGGAGTTCAATCTCGTTGCTCCTGACGCAAAAAAGGTCTTTATCGCAGGTCAGTTCAACAACTGGAATTCGCAGGCAATGCCGATGAAAAAAGGAAAAGACGGCGCATGGAAGATAAAGTTGAAACTTCCTCCGGGAAAATGCGAATACAAGTATTTCGTGGACGGTTCGTGGGTCAACGATGCTGCATGGCCCGACTGTGTTCCCAATCCCTTCGGCACGAGCAACAGCGTCATCACCGTGCAGTGAGCGCTGCGCGCAGGGTTCGAAGTCCGTACGACGAACAATGACCGGTCGATCACCAACAAAATTGCCCTGGGTTTTTGGGGCCGAGGTAACGAGTGGAAGAGATGCTGCCATGCCGGAGAGACGGTGAGCATGCCCTCGGGGGAAACAGAGAGGGAAGCCTGAAGCCTCGGCTGGAGCGAAACATTGGATCATCCTCGCAGATGCTCAAAAACCCCGGGCGATTTTCGCTGCTTCACGTGGAGCTGGTTTTCGGAAATGCTTCAACATTGCATCAAGATCTTCGTAATAATCTCTGTTATTCACGTACCCTTCGCTTTACAAACTCCTTCTCGTCCTCAACCGTCCTTACCTGTTCATCAAGCTTTGCATCCAGAAGCTCCGCAAGGATCGTTCTGAATCGTGGTCCCGGCAGGATGCCCAGCAACTTGAGATCATCGCCTGTCAGCATAACCGTGACGCTGCGCAGATGGGTAAGGTAAAGCGAGATATACTTCCTGGCCCGCTCCTGTCTGGCCTTGGCCATCATGAGCAGGATCGATTCGATATCCAGGGGATGGACCAGCGCATAGACACGGCTCGGCGCGAGCAGCGGTTCACGCGACAGGATAGGAAGCACGTCATGACAGCGGGACCGTGCCAGCCGGACCCGCTCCCGGATCCGCATCGGCGCGGCGAGCCGTTCGAGCGCCTCCTCCGCCTCGGGGCCTTTCAACCGGTCGAGCAGCCCGAGAAAATAAACGAACCCTTTTTCCAGCGGGATATCGAGATAGAGCAGCCTGAACCAGGTAAGGGTCTCGCTCAGTCCGTCAAAGAGCTTTTCCGTATTCGGGGTTATGGTGAGCGACGGGTGGATGAACTTCAGCAGGTCGAGCTCCTTCATGCGCTTTAATCCTTTGACGGGCTCCGATTCCGCGAACATCAGCACCAACTCGGTATAAATGCGCTCTCCCGTGAGCCGGTCAAAGAGCCGCATGGCAACAGCGGTCTTGATCATGTTCTGCGTATGTTTGCTGATCTTGAAATCGAACCGCTGTTCGAACCGGATCGCCCGCAGGACCCGGGTCGGGTCTTCCACGAAGGACAGGTTGTGCAGCACCCGGATTGTCTTTTCCTTGATATCACGCAAGCCGCCGAAGAAATCAATGAGCTCGCCGAACCGTTTCTTTTGCAGCCGCACCGCAAGAGTGTTGATTGTGAAATCCCGCCGGTAAAGGTCTTTTTTGATGGAAGACAGTTCGACCGTCGGCAGCGCTGCCGGAGATTCGTAATACTCAAGCCGGGCGGTTGCAATGTCGATCTTGAGCCCTTTCGGCAGCACGACCACGGCGGTCCCGAACTTCTGGTGTGTCCTGAGCCTGCCGCCGGTCTTGTTGGCAAGGAGGCCCGCAAAGGTGATCCCGTCGCCTTCGACCACGATATCTACGTCGAAATTCGGCACCCGCAGAAAAAGGTCGCGCACAATGCCGCCCACCAGATACACGGAAAATCCCGTTTCTTCGGAAACCTCTCCGACGAGCTTCAATGCCTCGCGAACATCTGCGGGGAACCGTTCCTCCATGAAGTGTCTGACGTTCCGGCGGGAATGGCTGCCTGCGTCTTCGTCCTCTCCGGACGGGCCCTGCAAGCGCTCTTCGTGCAGCGAGCGCAGCAGGTCGGTGCGGGTTATGGCTCCAACGATCGCTCCGCCCCGGTCGAGCACCGGGATGAACCGCTGGTGTTCTTCGATCATGATCCGCTCCACCAGGTCCATGGGCATGTCCGGTGCTGCCGCGGGGCCGCCGGAGGTCATGAACGCTTCAACAGCCTGCTCGCCAAGGCCGTGAAAGAGCGCCTTCTGTACGACCTCCCGCGTTATGATGCCCAGATACCTGCCCTGCTCCACCACCGGCAGCACATTGACGCTGAAGCGCGTCATGGCCTCGCCCGCCGCGTGAATGCTGCTGCCCAGGGGCACGGTCTTGACCGGAGCGGTCATGGTCTCGCTCGCGATCCTGCCCGGGATGATGTGCCGCTTCAGAACATCGATGAGCCGCTCCCGTGCCTGCAGATAGGTCATGTCCCGGGCAACAGCGGAAGCGGCAGTGGCATGGCCCCCGCCGCCGAACTCTTCGAGGACCTTGCCGACATTCACCGCGGGTATCCGGCTGCGCGCGATCAGATGGGTCTTGTCTCCCATCTGCACCACGAGGAAAAGCGTGTCAAGACCCTGGGTCTCTCTGATCTTATGCGCCAGGTTCGCGAGGTCCGGCACGTACTGCGGGGTGGCCATAGCCGCGATCACTACGGAAATGCTGTTGATCTCATAGCTTTTTGCCGAGGCGACGAGGTCGTTCAGCACCGCGACCTGCTCGATGGTCAGCTCCCGGGAGAGGAAATCGGATACCACGTTCAGATGGGCGCCCTGCGAGATCAGGTAGGCCGCAGCCAGGGCGTCCCGCTCAGTGGTCGAGATGAAGGTGAGCGAACCGGTCTCCTCATATATCCCGAGCGCCAGGATCGTGGCCTCCGTCGGCGTGATCAAAACTTTTTTCTGCTGCAGGAGCTCCACCATGATCGTGGTGGTGGCGCCGACCTCCTGCACGACCTCGACGTCTCCCCGGATATCGCCTTCTGCCGCCGGATGATGATCATAGACCAGCACAGTAACGCCCGGACGGCCGAGTGCCCCTGCCAGCTTGCCGATTCGAGCAGGGTTCCGGTTATCAACGATGATGAGCTTCGTTACTTTTTCGACATCGATGTTCTTGAGCCGTACCGTCTCTACAGCGTAGAATGCGGACTCCAGGAAAAAATCACGCATGTTCTTTTCCTGCGATCCGGCGAACACGATCGTGGCCTCCGGGTGCAGTTTCTTTGCCGCGACCATGGAGGCAAGGGCGTCGAAATCAGCGTTCGTATGGCTGGTGATGATGTCCATGATTCAATTTCGGATTGCGGATTTCGGATTTCGGATTGTACACCTTGACTCAATCATGATTTGTTTATCCTCTTTTTCCGCTCTTTATTCCGCAATCCGAAATCCGCAATCCGCAATCGTCTCATCCTCTCGGATGGTGCTTTTCATGGATCTGCTTGAGCCGCTCCCGCGATACGTGCGTATAGATCTGCGTTGTGGAGATATCGGCATGGCCAAGCATGGCCTGCACGGCGCGCAGATCCGCTCCATTGCCCAGGAGATGGGTGGCAAAACAATGACGCAGCGTGTGGGGCGAGATAGACGAGGTAATGCCGGCCGTGCGGGCATGGAGCTTGATCCGTTCCCAGAACATCTGCCGGGTGATCCCGCGGCGGCGGGAACTGATGAAGAGGAAGTCGGAATCCACACCGTTCAGCAGAAGCGGCCGCGCGCGCTCACCATAGCTCCTGACGGCCGCTGCCGCCGTTTCACCCAGCGGCACGGCCCGTTCCTTGGAGCCCTTCCCCATCACCACGAGGAAACCGCGTTCGAGGTTCACGTTCTGCATTCGCAGCCCCACAAGCTCGCTCACCCTGATCCCCGTGGCGTAGAGCAGTTCGAGCATGGCCTTGTCCCTAAGGCCGAGCGTCGTTGACAGGTCAGGCTGAGCCAGCAGCGCGTCGACCTCGAACATCGAAAGGGTTTTTGGCAGGCGTTTCCAGCCCCGCGGCGTTTCCAGATTCACTGTAGGATCGATCTGCGCCAGGCCGTCGATCTGGAGGAATTTATGGAACCCGCGCACCGCAGCCAGATTGCGGGCGATCGACGGGGCGGCGATCCCGGAACCCGAGAGACTGGAGAGAAAGGCGTTCACGTCAGCGGGAGATATCGCGTCGGGATCCCTGCTTCGCATGGCGCGAAAATATTTTTTCAGGTCCCGTTCATAGGATGCCAGCGTGTTAGGAGCAAGGCCTTTTTCCACCGCAAGATACGTTAAAAATTTGACCTGCAGGTCCTCTTCCATTCAGCATACCCCGGAGAACAAGGTTGGAGCTTGTAGTATCGATTGTATGTCATTACCATTGAAATAGCAAGCAAGGCGAGGTCGCGGGCAGCTGCGCGAAGAAAGAGGGCTGGCATTTTAGAGCACGGCAGAAAAAAGCTCTGACATTGATTCAAATCCAGATCACAACGAGCTACGGTGCATCTTTCAAATATTGAAAAACCTCGATCCGCCGGTTCAACTGGTCCGCCACATAGATCAGGTCCTGGTCGTCGATGGCGATGCCTCCGGGCAAATGCATCTGGCCCGGTGCGGGCCCCATGGAACCAACATCGAGAAGCACATTTCCCTGCTGGTCAAAGATCTGGAAATTGCTGAATGCCGCATCAGTCACATAGATATGCCCCGCTGAATCCAGGGCGACCCCTTTGGGATTCGCGAAGAGGCCGGCCCGGTCTCCTACGGAGCCGAACTTGAAGAGATAGTCCCCCCTGGCATTGAAGACCTGCACCCGGAAGTTGCCGCTGTCGAGGATGTAGAGTTTGTCATCTGCGCCGATGGCAATGGCAAGGGGCACATTGAACTTGCCGTTGTCGTCGCCAAAAGAGCCGAAGGTAAACAACTGCTGCCCCTGTTTGTCCAGGGCAAAGACCCGGTGTTGCTGGCGGTCCACCACATACAGAGTGCCGAGCCTTTCATTTATGGCCAGCGCCACCGGTTTGCCATTATCAACAGCATAGGACGTTCGGTACCTGCCGTTCCCGTCGTAGACCATGACCTTCGCGTTGCCGACATCGGCCACGTAAATAGCGCCCGAAGCATCGGATATCGCTGCCACGGGATATCGCAAAGTGCCGTCTCCGCCCACGACCAACATGCTTTTCGTCGTACGATCAAGGACCTCGACAAACTTCGCGCCAATGTCCGTAATAAGGATACGCCCGCGGCCTGCAAACACGCTATAGGGACGCTTGAGCGTATCGTCATAGTCCTTGCCGAAAAGACGTTCCTTCAGCGAGTAGTTTCTGCCGATATCGTCTTCCGTATAGATCGACTGGACATATTTGATCCTTGGCGGGTTCGGCAGCGAAGGCCACACGAGGTCGGTAGGTTCAAAACGCCGCACGGCAGGATTGCAAGCGCTGATGAGAATGATACCCAAAAGGGCTGCGCAGTATCGTGAGATGGTCCACATATGTTTCATTGTATGTACTGAAACTCCTGGACCCGGCTGTTCATCTGGTCGGCAACGTAGATCTTATCGCGGTCATCTATAAAAATGCCGGCCGGCAGCCAGAAATCACCGACAAGCTGCCCGGTTTTACCCCACGTGAACGCCAGGGTACCCTTGGTGTCGTATACCAGCACATTGCTGCTCGCTTCGTCGGTCACCAGCACCCGTCCTTCTGCATCAACCGCGAGCCCCAGTGGCTTCAACGCTGCCGCACGCGCATCACTGGTCAGTCCGAATGACCGGATATAACTGCCATCCACACCGTAAATAACTACCCGTTTGCGCCGTCCGTCCAGAACGTATACCGTGCCGGTCCGGTCGAGCGCCACTGCCACGGGATGCTTCAGCTCCCCCGGTCCGCTGGTCGTGCCCACATCGTACAGAAACATACCCATACTGTCAAAAACTTTTACCACGTGTGCCTGTGCATCAGCCACATAGAGCCTGTTCCGTTTTTTATCGACCGCAAGCCCAGCAGGATACAGCAGACTGCCTTTGTTCCCCTCATGAACAATGGCGTTCATGGAAAGATCACCTATCGTATACCGGTTCCGCCCCTGCAGGTCATAACCGAAGACCTTGCCTTGCTGCGCGTCAGCTACAAAGATGATACCTGCGGCATCGACAACAATGCCGGAGGGATTGAGCAGCTCAACTCCTTTTGCTCTGTCAAGGATCGTCACCGTCCTGGTGCCGCGGTCGAACACGAACACCCGTCCGGAAGAATTGAAGCGGTCCGTTACATACACTTTGAACTCGTCTGCAAATACACTGTTCGGCCGCTGAAGAGAAGAGATCGTGGGGCTGCTCAAGATAACGGTCTCTCGCCATCCTTCACCGTTCAAGCTCCCCTGATCGCGAAGCGTCTCGACAAAGCGCATCTGCGGACCGCCCGACAGCCCCTGTCCGTCGTCGGTTCCCGCGAGTATGGCACAACCGCTGACGGTCAGAGCTGCCAGCGTCGCGATACTTGCCCGCAGCATGGTTACACAAATGTTCCGCATACACCTTCTCCTGGTCCCTGACGGCACAATCATACTGTCCCCCGAAAATAAAAAATCCTGGAACGATTCAGCACATTTGAACCCGGAAGGGCGTTCCATCAGAGAAAAAACCTGTATCCGCAGATTTCACCGGTGCAGGCACACTGTTTACATTTTTTTTCCGTGACAGAAGCCGCACAGGTCGAAGCGCTCCTTTACACTAAAAGCAAAAAGAGAGCTGCTTTCAGCGCTATGAGGTTGGTGACAGCTGACACAGGTCAGCCGCTTCCCTCGTCGCGCCGGATCACGCTTAGCTTTTGTCGGGTGGCTATCGTTCTTCTTCAAACCGGTAAGAACATGGCGTTCCGTGGCCTTTTCATCGTGGCAGGTCGTGCAAAGTTCCCATGAGGATTTTCTCAGCCAGGCAGCGTTCCCACTGGCATGGGGGTCATGGCAGAGCGTGCAGTTGCCGGCATCGACCGGACCGTGCTTGAAACGCCCGCTCATAACATCGCTGTGACACTTCAAACAAACATCGCGGATGGTAACGCTCCGGCCTGCGGGGAGTTTCGGATCAAAAATCCGGGACAGTGCCTTGCCGTTACTTCCATAAGACAGGCTGATCGTATCGGAGATGGACACGTCACCCTTTTCATTCTTATTTCTGAGGGCAAAGACCAGGATAGCTGCAAGGTTGGATTCCATATCGCCTAATTCCCACAGCACTTCATCGCCCTTGACCGCCGGTGTCACTACCCTGCCCCTGAAATAGCTGCTGTTCGGCACATACTGCATGTTCTTGGCGAGTTTTTCACTGACCCGAAGCTTCGCAGGGACCGGGCCCTGTGTATGCTGAAGGCTAATATGCACCTGTTTGCGGTCTGTCAGGACCGGGAGCTTTTGACTGTTGACCACCTTGACGCCTGCAGGATAGACCACGATCTCAATGCGGTTGTTCAATTCCCGGCCTTCCGGTGTTGTGTCAGGGCTTTTTACCAGACTGTCGCCCATGCCCACAGCAGTGAAACGATTCATCGGAATACCCTGTTCTTTGAACAGCGCTGCCAGCTTCCGTGCACGGGCCTCGGTAAGCGCCTGGTTGTTTTTGAATACCGGTTTTTTCCCCTTCTGCATTGCCAGGGGCCTGGTATCCGCGTGGACCTCAATGCGCATCCGTTCACTGGGATTCTTGTTCAAATAGACGAGGACTTCTTTCATGGCATCCTTGGCCTTTTTATTGTCAGTAAAATCAGCAGCGTCGGTTTTGAACAGGTCTTCGGTGGCAAAGGTGAACACCCGCGGTACGATCGACTGGACCGACTTTGAGACCTTCCAGGGATCGACGGCAGTGAACTGATACTTTACGGGATAGAGATCCGGATTATGACAGGACAGGCAATACCAGACCGCTGCTGGTCCGTGGATATGCCGGCCCGTCGGAGTGTTCCGGTGACAGGCGAAGCAGATCACCTCTTCAGGCTTTTGGGGAGATGACCCGGGAGAGGTTGCCTCAAGCTGATGGCAGCCGGAGCAGACAGCTTCATTTTCCCTTGAATGAAACAACTCGGGGACATAGCCTGCAGGTGCGGCCCGTCCGGTAAAAAGTTCCACTCTGCTGAAAACACTGATATGACGGGTAAGGACTTCCTTGAAATCCGTACCCAGTTCTTTTCCTTTGTCATCCTGCTTCCCGACATTTGCATTGGCCAGGACCTTTATGGTCACGGTGTTCATCCCCGGTTGCAGGACAAAACCTTGAATTGCATGCCGTCCAGAGGAAGTATCTATGACCTCCGAGACCGTCCCGCCGACAACCACTTGAAAATAAGGTATCGTTGACCAGTCCGATGCGGGATCAAGCACCACGTTTACCTTGTTCCCGACAACGGAGTTCGGTTTCGGATAAACGACCGAAAGCGTTGGCGGTTCTGCCGTCGCAGAAGAGGCGGCCATCATGCTCAGCATGACCATGAATACTGTTCTAAGAACCAGGCCCCGCCAAGCAGGATTGAGAGCAGTTGGTGCGATCATTTCCGGTTTCTCCACAGCTACCGTGTATACTGCTTCTCACCATGACACCCGGGCGCACAGGAGCCGCCCTTGATGTTCTTGGTAAAATCTATCGGCATTTTCCAACCGCCGAACTCAAGCGTCTCTTTCATATGCACCGGGGAACCGGCCGTGGCATGCACCTCATGGCAGGTGCGGCAGGTCCTTCCCTTCTCGCTCTTGTTCACATGAAGGAAATGGAGGTTCCGCGAACCATCCCTGAAATTCGTCTTTTTGGTCGTGGTCATGTCCGTGAATGCCGTCTTGTCATGGCAGCTGAAACACAGGGCATATTTGCCTTCGGAAAAAGCGGTGTAGAAGTCCGATGGATAATACTTTACCAGTATCCTCCAGTAATCCGATCCATGGGGGTTGTGGCAGGCAACGCAGTCCCCGCTTTTCGTCGGGCCATGCCGGTCCTTGTTCGCAGCGAGGAACGCTTTCATGTCAATGATCGCACCCTGCCCGGCCGTAAGCTCTTTGTTGTGGCACCCAAGGCAAAGGTCTATCTGCACCGCGGGAAGAAGCCGCCGTTGATCGGAGAAATGGGGATCGTGGCAGTTCATGCAGGACTTCGCATCGTACATCGGGCCATGCTTGGAGATCGCTTTTTTCGCAAGGGCTGATTCGTTGGGATGGCAGGTGGAACAGATCCCGGGTACCGCATCGATCAGCATTGCTTTATTGGCCGAACCGTGAGGGTTGTGGCACATGGTACAGGATTGCTTCACCGGAGGATGCACGGTCTTTTTGGTTTTTATGCCGTCTTCCTTGTCCGGATGACAGGTAAAACAAAGCGCATTGCCTTCCTGCAGCAGGCGGTTCGGATAATCACTCTGGTGATTATCATGACAACTGGCGCAATCACCGGCGGCGACCGGTGGATGCATGACCTTGTGCTGCACCATGCTTTCGGGGTGGCATGAAAAACAGACCTTCGGCATGACCTCTTTCATCATGGCCTTGTTCGGGGAACCATGCGGGTTGTGACAGGAGGTGCAGTCGCCGCCCATGATCGGCGCATGCACGGTTTTTTTCTTGTTCTTGGGCTCGTGGCACATATAGCAGAGGTCGGCGCCATTCTGCGTAGGGGTCACGGTAAGATTGCCGGGATGTTTGGTGCTCTTCCCGGCCGCTTCAACCGTTACCTGGTGGCAGGTCGTACATCCGTCCTTTACCGGGCTGTGCACCACGGCATCCTTCCCCAGTGTTGCATGGCAATTGCCGGTCAAACAGGTCTCAGCCTGTGCCCCGGCTTTTTGTGCATACAAGAAAATGACCGTTCCTAACAGCAGAAAGAACAATCGTACGTGTTTTGTATCATGATCATGCTTGCTCATAATGACTAGCTCCCTGTTGTACATGGGATGATTAACGAAGGGGAAAAGGGCCGAGCAAATTAAACTGCAAATAATATGCCCTTGACAGCAACCGCGAAAACGACGTAATACCCTGAAAAATTGATATGAAATAGCTGCACAGCAAGATATCTGCCCTGCATCTATGAGCACAATCGCTCACGGTTGTTCATTAGTGCTCATATATATTTTTCTTTGTTTTTAATTAAATGAAAGCCGTCGCAATTCTTAAGGCTGAACGATCAAAGCCGTGATCATGCACAGCATGCAGACGTAACAGCGACAATCCTTGTTCTCGGCGCGAAGGAGGAGAGAATCGGCCATCGCTTTGTCAGTCCGTCTCTTTTCCTCGTGCCCGCTCGGTCATGGTCGCTATCTATTTGCACCTATCTGCGATCGGGTGCACCCCAAAATGGTCCAAAAGACCTCCGGTCATATCTATTATTTATTTTTTTCTTGACAGAACAAATAATTTTCGATTAAATATACCCCATGAAAAATAAAAACTTGACCCATCTCGCAACCAAAGGTTTTATCATGGCAAGTCTGCTCACCCTGGCAACGGTGTCCGCAACCGCAGCCTACGCAGGCGACGACTGGAAACCGTCATTCGAGGAGATCTGCTCGAAGGTACAGGCAACGGACAGCCTGAGCACTGCGGAGCTCACCGCATTGATCGAAAAGGCGGACAAACTCATGCCGGTGATCCAGTCATCCGACAGCCCCTCCAAGAAAGTATACATACTTCGGTTGAAAAAGTGCCGTTCCCTCTTCGAATTCATCATTGAGACGAAAAAGAGCCCGGAAAAATAGATCGGGAGATTTCACTCCTGCGAGGTTATTTTGCGGCCGCTGCGCCGCCGCTCAGAACGATCGTATAGAACTTTCCGGCGGCAACATCATTGATGCCCGCAACGTCCCAGATCCTCACCGGATAGGGTTTGAACGGTTGGCCCTTCAGGTCCTTGCCCCACACCCAGATCGTGCCGTCCGCCATCAATGCAATGGAATGGTACATCCCGGCGGACACTTTCTTTATATTGCCCAAACCCTCGACCTTAAAGGCAGATGCGCCGTCAGCGGCCTTGTTGCCGAGCTGGCTGTATTCATTCCCTCCCCAGGCCCATACGGTCCCATCGGATTTCAGCGCGATCGTGTGGTGAAGCCCTGCCTGAATGTCCACCATGTCGGACAGGCCAACCACCCTGACCGCTTTGAACTGATCGGTCCTGGTGCCGTCGCCCAGCATTCCATTGATGTTCCAGCCGCAGGCCCAGACCGTTTTGTCCGACTTCAAAACCACCGTATGATGCAGCCCCGCAGTGACGCTGACCGCTCCCGAGATCCCGTCCATCTGTCCTGGCCGGTCCTTGTCCCCTTTCGATCCGTCGCCCAGCTGGCCGTAGACGTTCCGTCCCCATGCCCAGACCGTGCCGTCGGACCTGACCGCGACAGAGTGATACATTCCCGCTGCAACCTTAACGACCCCGGACAGACCGCTCACTTTCACCGGTACACTGCTGTCCTGAGTGCTGCCGTTCCCCAGCTGTCCATATGAATTTCGACCCCACGTCCATACGGAGCCGTCAGATGCCAAGGCGACCGTATGGAACATCCCGGAAGCGATATCCGTGATCTTCCAGAGGTCCTTGACCGCAACAGGCACCCGGCTGTCCTCGAGCGACCCGTTTCCAAGCTGGCCGTTATTGTTCCTGCCCCAGCTCCAGACCGATCCGTCGGACTTGAGCGCAATGGCATGTTCCAACCCCGCAGAGACACGCACAACGTTCTCCAGGCCGCCCACCGGCAAAAAAGCGTCCCGGTCGCCTGTGGAGCTGTCGCCCAGCTGACCAAAATCGTTCATCCCTGCAGTCATGACCGTGCTCGCCTTTGATGAGGTCGGCATCCAGCTGCTCCTGACGGGCCACAGGAACTTATAGCTGCAATAGGAGATGTAATCCATCATCATCTCACCGGAGGCAAGGTCGACGATCCATACATAATCGATGACGTCCTTGCCCTTGGATGACGACCAGTAAAAATGATTCTGCACATTGGCGAAGGGATGGCCGATGGGAAGCGCCGGATAATAACTGGACTTGTCTGCCAGTGTCTCCAGTTCGTTGATGGTAGGAAGGCGCCAGTCAGAATAGCTGAAATTCGGCTTCCTGCCGCTGTTCATCTCCTGCAGGTAGGCTTTTGCACCTTCATAGGGCAGCGGCAATGTGCTGACATTTGCATCTTTGAGCCAGATGAGGCCCGTATTCTTATCGAGCACCGTGCCGTCACCCTGATCGGTGAATCTCGCATTCAGGGGTACCGCGGCCTTCTCGGACTTAGCGGAAGTTCCCTGCTCTGCTGACGGCGCTGTGGTCTTTTTGTCCTTTGAAATGTTCTTTTTGGTTTTTGTGACCTCTGCGCCGGCAACGGTCGCGGTCATGCACAAGCTCACAAGAACAATCAACGTTTTACGCATAGGCACCTCCCTTTTTTTTACGGTGTAATAATACTCAAAAGAATTCCCATTGTAAAGCGGAACTTGCGTACTGAAGTGCGATAATGCCATTATGCTTACGATTGTGTTGTGAATAAACGCAAGATTTTGCTTTACAAACATTCAATGAGTATGTTAAGTTACCGCGCTAATGAAACGGAAATAGAGCACTTACAAACACTCGATGAGCATATATGCTCACATAGCCTAATCAATAAAGCGCTGTGCACCCCTTATTCTTTCAAAAAAATCGAAAAACAAAAGTAGTTGTCTCTAATGGACCATGAGGTATATTTTTTGCATTAAGTTGTCGATTGACTAAAAAATATTTTGTGGTTTTTTGCTATTGCCTTCCGAACACTAAATCCATACTTAATAGGGGAACGAACACATGCTCCGAACAATTACTCGTATCATCCTTGGCTTGCTACTGGTGTCTCTGACTTTCCTTGCTGTTGCGCCGCACCGGTCATACGCAGAAGTGAACGATGACTATGCCCTCAAGATATCCCTCGAAAACCAGCTTGAAAGAAAGCTCAAACAAGTGATCATGGAGATCACCGGAACCGACCGGGTGGTCATCTTCGTGAATACCGAGCTCACCTCCGCCCGGGGCGACAGCGACAAGCTCATGGAAAAAAGGAAAGGGAACGCGCTGGTGCTTCCCGGGGTCCCGGAAAAGAAGGAGATCGGCTCCGGCCAATCAGAGATGTTGTTCGGCGCAGGGAGCAGCAAATATAAGGTCAACAAGATCACGCTCTCCATCTGGATCGATAACAGCGTTCCCGGATCGATCGTCGATCTCATTCAAGACATTGCCAAGAACGTGATCGGTTACAACCAGAACCGGGGCGACCTGATCAACGTGAAAAAAGTGGACTTCGAGTCGAAGGGATTCTTCGGCTCGCTCTTTGCCCTGCCGAACCTCTTCTGGCTTATCCTGACCCTGGTGGGCGGCTTCATGCTCGTCACGGTCGGAATGTTCTTTATGGACCCGCTTAAGAAAGTGGTCCCGGCGCTCAAGAACATCGACTGGGGCCTTATCCGCGGGACGGGAGAGTCGAATACGGTCGAGCGGACCATGACCTACGAACGCGAGATTCTGTCAGGACGGACGGGCGCCGCCTCAGGCAATGAACCGGCTGCGCTGGCGGGAGACAAGGATGCAGCGCTCCCCTTCTCCTTTATACGGGAACGCGATATTCCCAGCCTCGCCTTCCTGCTGAAGGACAAAACCGCGCAGGACATCGCCATCGCAATAAACTACATCGACCCGGCCATCGGCATGCGGCTGCTCGATCTGTTCCCGAAGGACAAGCAGGTCGAGGTCGCGCTTATTCTCGGACACGAAGAGATCAACATGGAAAAGGTGAATGCCCTCGAAGAGATGGTCAAGAGCAGACTGACCTATGTTGTCGGCGGCGAGAACAAGTTGCTGGCACTGCTCGACATGACCAACGAGGATGTTCGCGACAAAATCGTCAAATCCCTGGAGACCAAAGACGCACAGACCGCAACGCGCCTCAAATCGAGGATCAAAAGCCTGGAGTCGATCATTCGGGAACTGCCCGCTCTCGGCGTTCAGACCCTGTACCGGAACATCGATGCCACGCTGTTCGCCCAGATCCTGAAGGCGTCACCGGAGGACATCCAGCAGAAGGTCATCACGTCGCTCAGCGCCGGCGCTGCGGAACGGCTCAAGGAAGAAATGGAACTGAGCCGCCCCCTCTCCGGCGTGCGTCTCCGGAGGGAAAAACAGAACCTTATGGTCCTGGTTCGGCGCCTGATCAGCGAGGGTCTTGTGGAGGTTGAAAACAACTAATATGCAAAAAATGGATAAAATGACCATAATCGGGCTCGTCGCCATTCTGCTGACGATCCTGTATGTTTTGTCGGCAGGCAATATCCTGCACATGCTCTTTAATCCCCTGGCCTTGATCATTGTGTACGGGGGCACCTTCAGCGCGACCCTGATCGCCTATCCCTGGGCAGTGATCAAGGAGATTTTCCCGTCCCTGCGCGTCATGCTGTTCCCGAGCAAACACAGCGATAAGGACATGGAGGACATGATCGCGAAGCTTTCGTCGCTGGCTGAGAAGGCCCGGCGGGAAGGGGTGGAGAGCCTGGCCGGCGAAATGCCGAAGATCAATGACCGGTTCCTGCTCCATGGCCTCCAGATGCTCGTTGACGGCCTTGAACATGATGTCATCAAGGACAACCTGGGCCGCGAGATATTCTACACGCGCCATAACCAGCAGAAGGTATCCGGCGCGTTTCGGACCATGGCGACCGTCGCTCCCATCTTCGGACTGCTCGGCACCCTGATGGGCATTGTGGACATGCTCAGGAACCTGTCCAACCCTTCGAGCATGGGCGCTGCCATGTCCAATGCGGTCACCGCGACCTTTTACGGGATCTTTTCCGCGAACGTATTCATCCCGATCGCCACAAAACTGACGGACCACAGCGAACGCGACATCATCAATAAGGAGATGATCGCAGAAGGCATCATGTCGATCCAGCAGGGAGACGTTCCCCTGATCCTGAGGAAAAAACTGACTGCTTTCATTATGGCGCATATGCGCCAGGCCTAGTCCAGAACAAGAACGAGAAGGGTGCGAACAGACTTACGCCATGCCTGATAAACGAAAAGAAATCGGGAATATCTGGCTCATTATTTTCGCCGATATCACCACGAACCTGATGCTCTTCTTTCTCATGCTCTTTGCCATGACCCGCATGACCGCAGCGGAAAAGCAGATGGTGGTTTCGGGGATGGAGAGTACGGTCATTAATCAGTCGGCGCGCGACCAGGTAGAGTTGGAACGCCAGGCCAAGATGCAGCGCGAAGAAGAAGCCATCAAGCGCATCGAGCTGGCGGTCGCCGAGGGAAAGCTTGCCGGAAAAGCGACCATCGCCGTAACGGACAAGACCGTCAATATCTCCTTGAACCCGGAGTCGTTCTTCTCGATCGGCAGCGCCAAGTTGAACCCCGGCACGGTCAATGTGCTGGAAAGCCTGGTGGGACTGATCGAGGCGTTCCCCAATGACATCATCATCGAAGGCCATACGGACACGGTGCCGGTGCGCGGGGGAGCATTTCATTCGAACTGGGAGCTTTCCATCGCCCGCGCGGTGGGCGTGGTGAATTTCTTCACTGCCAGCGGCATGGACCCCAAGCAGCTCATCGCAGCCGGTTACGGAGAGTTCCATCCCGCCTATCCGAACGATACGGAAGTGAACCGGGCAAAGAACCGGCGCATTGAGATCACCCTCGTCCGCCAGCCAAGGAGCAAGCTGTGACGTCAGTTCTGAAAAAATTCATCCAGTATAATGAAGAACAGATGGAGGAAACCGAGCTCTGGATGCTGCCCTACAGCACCCTCATGCTCACCCTGGTCATCCTGTTCATCATGTTTTATGCCGTTTCTTTGCTCGGTACCGTAGAATATGAGACAGCGCTCTCCGACCTGGCGGAAACCAACCCGAACGACCCCCGGGTCAAGCAGATGAAGCAGGAGATCGCGCTGGCGCAGAATGTCCGTGATTTTATCAAGAAGAACAATCTGACGGACAAGATCCAGCTGGTCATAACACCGCTCTCCATCAAGATCAAGATGGAAAGCTTCGCCCTGTTTGACAGCGGCAGCGCCGATGTGAAGAAGGACATCCTGTTCTTTCTCGATCACCTGAACGGGCAGTTGAAGCCCATGAAAAACATGGTCATCGCCGAAGGACATACCGATAACGTCCCGATCCATAACCAGAAATTCGACTCCAACTGGGAACTCTCATCGGCCCGCGCCTTCAGCGTCATCTATTTCTTTCTGAATAACGGCATCTCCCCTGAACGGCTCATCGCCCATGGATTCGGGGAGTTCAGGCCAGCCTATACGAATGATACGGAAACCGACCGGGCGAAAAACCGGCGCATTGAAATTACCGTGGTCAGAGGAGCGAAAGAGTGAAAAGACTACTTACTCTTGTCATCGGTGCCATGCTCTTTATCGCAACCGGTGCCGAGGCCATCACGCCGAAGCAGGTGGAACGGATCGACCAGTTGAAAAAGGAGGTCGTCCAGCTCTTTCGGGAGGGCAAGTTCGAGCAGGCTGCACCGCTCCTGAATGAGGTCCTCGCCATTGATCCTTTTGACAAGACGGCTGCCCGGTACCGTTCACTGGCGCGGCAACAGGCGATGGAGCCGTTCTGCAAGGACGCCGCCGACGCCTTTCAGAACGAGGACTATGCCAAGGCGATAGAGACCTGGGATAAGCTGCTCAAGATGAACCCCGAAGACCGCCGCTTCGCGAGCCTCATCGATACGACAAAAAGCCTGATCACCGACAAGACCACGAACGAGATGTATAGCCACGCTGAAAAGTTCATTCAGGATGGAGACTACAAATCGGCGATCAACGAACTGGAAAAGATCCTCGCGGTCAGACCCTACGACCGCAGGGCCAGCAGCCTCCTCAATAACGCAAAAAGCAACGTCGTCGACGTTCGAACGAAAAAACTCTACGACCAGGCCGAAGCCTACCTCAAGGAAAAACAATACGACCGCGCCATCGAAGAATGGAAAAAGATCCTCGATATCGACGATTCTCAGGAAGCGGCTTCTCGGTATATCGCCTCAGCGGTCCGCGAGAAGATGGGCAGCCTCTATCTCGACGCGAAACAGGCCTATGAACGCGGCGACTACAACACCGCACGCGATCATTACAACAGGATCATTGCGGACAACCCGACCGACCTGGATGTTAAAACGATGATCGCACGCCTCGACGACGTTATCAAGGTCGCGCAACGGATCGACGAAAAGAGCCCTGCCGGCGACATGATGCGTAAAGCGATCGCTCTCTATATCAGCGTTGATGGCAACCGCAAAGCATCCATGGCGGGAGCGTGGTATGCCGCACAGCTGCACCAGTCTTCACTGACCACCGCGATCAAAGACTTCCTAGAACGCAAATATGCCTCCAATTTAAGCACTATGGAAGGGCCGGTCGGCGATATGAACATCATCGACCAGTACCTGTTCGCCGCGCTGAACCATATCTACGATGGCCGCTACGACCTTTCGATCCAGGAATGTTCTATCATCATCGAACTGCAGCCGGAGAACATCCTTGCCTGGAAACGTCTGGGTTCGGCCTACTATGCCATCGGAAAAAAAGACAAGGCCCGCGAAACCTGGGAAAAAGCGCTGAAAGTGGCGCCTGATGACACCGAGTTGAAGCAGTTCATTCGTCAGATCAAGTAAGCTCCGTGCACGCCTTGCGTCGCTGAGACAGGGAGCCCCGGAGAACGCCGACGGCTGCCGGAGGAACACAATGATCACACGGTTTGTTCAGACGGTGATCTAACTAACCATATGGGACAGGGCATGAAAATAAAACTCAGACGTACACTCTCTGCGGCCTTCTGTACGGCGGCCATCCTTCTTTTCGCAGGAACGGTTCCGGCTGCTCAGGACCAGGACTGCAACAAATGTCATGCGGCCATGAGCAAAGGCCGGGTCCTGCACGCCGCCATGAAAAAAGGCTGCGACTCCTGCCACGTCTCGCCCCATGCGAACAAGGATAAGTCGGAGCTTTCGCTCAAATCGGAGCAACCCGACCTCTGCTACGATTGCCACAGCAGGAGCCTCTTTCTGCGGCGCTACCAGCACAAACCGGCGGTTACCGGCAAATGCACGGCCTGCCACAACCCGCATTCATCGAACAACGGCAAGCTGCTCAACACCGCCATGCCCGACCTTTGCTACAAATGCCATGACAAAAAGATCGCCACCAAGCAGAATATCCACTTCCCGACCGCTGCCGCGCTCTGTATGTTCTGCCATGATGCGCACAGCTCGGATAATCACGAAAAGCTCCTTACCTTTGAAATGCCCGAACTCTGCTTTAAGTGCCATGACCGGGCGAGTATCGCAGATAAGACCGCCATGCTGCACCAGCCGGTCATCTCGGGCAAGTGCACAGCATGCCACAACCCGCATTCCGAGAACGCAGGAAATCTCCTGGTGTCCGATACGCCGAACCTGTGCTATACCTGTCATGACAAGGCTGCGTTCCTGGACGGCATCACCCATGCGCCGGTCGAGCAGGGCAGTTGCATGGCCTGCCATACGTCGCACCAGTCCAAGACCGAGAAGCTCCTGCAGGCAAAACAGCCTGACCTCTGCTATAAGTGCCACGACAAAAAGTCCTTTACCGGGGAGAAGCACAGCCACAAACCGGTGTCCGGCGGCCGCTGCACTACCTGCCACCGACCCCACACGTCAAAGGTTAAATACCTTCTCACCAAATCCACGCCAGGACTTTGCTTTGACTGCCATATGACGGAAGAACTGGCCGGTCGGGAGAAACACGGTCCCTTCAAGATCGGTATGTGCAATGGATGCCACAAGCCGCATCAGAGCCAGAACCCCAAGCTCATGACCGGAAAATCGCCGGAACTGTGTTTCACCTGCCACAGCACCGAGGATTTTACCGGCAAGATCGTTCATAAGCCCCTGAGCGAGGGCCGTTGCTATGACTGCCACGGGGTCCATACTTCGCCGAACAAGGGGTTGCTCAAGCTGAGTGCAAATGAACTCTGCAATAAATGCCACGCGAACATTGCACGGGACAAGCACCCGAGCACTCCCCTGCCTCCCGGCGCCTCGGTACGGTCGTCCAAAGGAGGGCCCAAGTCGGGACATCCCATGGACCAGGTGGACGATCCGAAGCGTTTGGGAAAGACTATGGCCTGCATCAGCTGCCACAATCCGCACAGCTCCAACTGGAAAGGCCTCTTCCGGTACAAGGCAGAAAAACCGGGGGACCTCTGTCTCCATTGCCACCGGTAGGCCCGGCGCAGTGAACTAGCGCTAGCGTTTGAAATACGGTGGCGAGCTGGCCCTGCGTCAGCCGAACCGAACAGTAACGATTCAATTCTTCACACATGAAGGAAGGAGACATGCATTATGAAGCACAAGATACTGGTCATGGTTTTACTATTGATGGTGACTGCCTCTGCGGTATTCGCCGCCAACAGCAACTTCGGGACAAAGAAAAGGATGCCGAGGCCTGAAGAGTTTGGTAATGTGATCATAAACAATTACTCGGAAAAGACCAACATCGCACCGGTCGTTTTCAAACACTGGGTGCATAGGACCAAATTTACCTGCAGGGTATGCCATGTTGACCTTGGTTTTGCCATGGAGGCCGGCGGAAGCGATATCAGGGAAGCGGACAATCTGAATCACCTGTATTGCGGATCCTGCCATAACGGCAAAGACGCTTTTGGTCCTACGACGAGAGAAAAACTGGTGTCTGAGGTGCAAAACTGCGACCGCTGCCACTCCTACGACAAGGACGTGAAGGGCCAAAAAAGCTTCAACGAGTATCTGAAAGACTTCCCGCAGGCACGGTTCGGCAACCGCGTTGACTGGATGAAGGCCGAGGAAAAAGGTTTGATCAAGCTCAAGGACCAGGTTGAGGGGATCTCCATCAAACGACAGGCAATCCCGAACCCGAAGGACTTTGACATCAAGTCGACGATCCTCGGCATGCCTGACATCATCTTCTCGCACAAGATCCATGCCGACCTTAATGGATGCGAACTCTGCCACCCCGAGATCTTCGGCGCAAAACGCGGTGTCACGAAATACAACATGCAGGACATCTTCGCGGGAAAGTTCTGCGGCGCCTGCCATGCAAAGGTGGCATTTCCGTTCTATGATTGCCAGCTCTGCCATCTGAAAGAGGTCTATTGATCGAGTGGCAGACTTTTTTCAGAAGGTGATTCAATCCAAGGTTTGTATGCGTAGCGTCTTCCTTTTCGTTTTCCTGATGACAACAGCGCTCCCCGCCATTGCGGCGGGGAGCGCCTATGATAGCGTTTTTGACCTGCCTGCGCTCCCCGAGCCTGCGCGGTATGGCAACGTCCTGATCAGCAGATTGACCCGGAGCAGCACCCATCCATCAGTATCCTTTTCTCATTGGGTCCACCGACAGCATTATACCTGCCGTGTCTGCCACTTCGAACTGAACTTTGCCATGAAATCGAATGCGACCGAGATCACCGAGGCAAAGATCAAAAAAGGTGAATACTGCGGGGCATGCCACAACAACCAGATCGCCTTCGGGGTCAGCGATGATACCTGTGCCTTCTGCCATACCGGCAATCTGGGCGCGACCGATGCCAGGTTTCCGGAACTGAAAGACCTGCCAAAGGCACGGTACGGCGATAAGATCAACTGGGTAAAAGCCCTGAAAAAAAAACTGATCGCGCCAAAACAGAGCATCCTCAATGAGGATTACGAACCCATCCCTTTTGACAAGGTCCTTCGCCTCGAGCCTGAATGGAGCGGGATACAAACACGGGCGCTCTTCCCCCACGTGCAGCATACGGCATGGCTTGACTGTGCCGACTGCCACCCTGACATATTCAATATCCAGAAAAAAGGTACAAGGCATTTCCGCATGGACTACATCAGTAAAGGGAAGTTTTGCGGCGCCTGCCACCTCACGGTCGCCTTCCCCATACAGGACTGCAAACGATGCCATCCTGACCTGAAGTGATCCTGTTGCCCGATCCGCTCGATGCATAAACCCGCATTCGCTGTCATGCTGACGGATGACTGCGGGCATCAAGAGAACGAACGGCAAGGAGCCTTCTCTTTTTGTCAGGGGAGCTGCGCGGCTTCAAGGAAGGGCTGCGGTGGGATGACAACAAGAGCGGTGAACAATACCAGCAGGAGACAGCGTAACGAAAAAAGCGCAACAGTCATCACAAGACCCTGCTGCGCTGTACGAGTACCGTGCCTTAGATAAGTCCAAATCGTTTCATACGACGTCTGAAGGCATCCCTGGGCATTTTCAGCAGCTGAGCGGCTTTGGTCTGGTTGCCGTTTGCCATATCAAGCGATTTTCTGACCAGCGCATGCTCAACATCCTCGATAGACAGCCCCGACTCGGGAATGATAAAGCCATCCAGCGATATGGGCGCTCCCAAAACGCCGCCAGCCGGTGCGGCGGCATCAGCGACGCTGTCCAGAAGCTCCTGCGGGAGATGTTCAGGCTGGATCTCGCTCTCGACCTCCAGGATCATCGCACGTTCTATGACATTCTTCAATTCTCTCACGTTTCCGGGCCAGGTGTATGCAAGGAGTATATCCTCTGCCTCCCTGGTGATCCGGTGGATGTTCTTATGGCACTCCTGGCTGAAATAGTTGATAAAATGATACGCCAGCAGGATTACGTCCCGACCCCGGTTCCTGAGGGGAGGCACGACAATGGGCACGACCTGCAACCGGTAGTACAGATCTTTCCTGAACTTGCCTTCGCTCATTGCTTTCGATAGTTCCTGGTTCGTTGCCGATACGAGCCGGACGTCGACCCTGATATCCTTGATACCGCCGACGCGTTTAAAGGTCCTCTCTTCGAGCATTCTGAGCAGTTTTGCCTGCATGCTCATATCCATGTCGCCGATCTCGTCCAGGAATACCGTGCCGCCGTCGGCAAGTTCGAACAGGCCTTTCTTCGTGGCCTTTGCGTCCGTAAAGGCGCCCTTTTCATGGCCCATAAGCTCCGTCTCGAGCAGATTGACCGGCAAAGCGGCGCAGTTGATCGCCATGAACGGCTTGTCCGCCCGCGCACTGCCGTAGTGGATGGCCTTGGCAACGAGTTCCTTGCCCGTGCCGCTCTCGCCCTGAATGAGCACCGTGGTCGCATCGCTTCGTGCGATCTTCCTGATCAGGTTCTTGACCTTGACCATCTCATCACATTCACCCATGATGGCATCGACCTGTGCGCTCGATTCTTTCCGGAGCTGTTTGACCTGGGTCCGCAATGATCCTGCTTCGAGCGCTTTCTTGATCACAAAGGTGATCTCATCGAGGTTGAAGGGCTTGCTGATATAATCATAGGCACCGAGCTTCAACGCCTTGACGGCGGTCTCCACCATTCCGTAAGCGGTGATCATGATGACCATGAGCCCCCGTTCCTGCACGTTGAGCTTTTCGAGGAGTTCAAGTCCGGTCATTTCCGGGAGCCGGTTATCGAGGAGGATGAGGTCCGGAACGTCTTCCGTGAGCAGTTCGAGTCCTTTTTCCGCGGATTCCGCCGTGACAACTTCGTACCCTTCCTTGACCAGATGCTGCTCCAGCGTCCAGCGGATCAATTTCTCATCATCAATGACCAGTATCTTCTGTGCCATGTATCCTGCTCCTCGCTGTTATGCCGTTTGCGTTGACGTCCCTTGCTTGGGATAAGGCAACGTGATCACAAAGGTCGCTCCCTTGCCCGCAGAGCTCATGACGCTGATCTCTCCGTTATGCTGCTCAACGATCCGCTGGGTGATCGACAGACCCAGCCCCGTTCCCTGCTGACGTGTTGTAAAAAAAGGGTTGAATATCCGGCTCAAATTCTCCGTGGAGACTCCTTTACCGCTGTCGGCAAGCGTGATCGACACCGATCCGGAAGATTCTGCCGACGGGTTTTCCGATCTTGTCTCAACCGTGAACTTGCCGCCGGTCGGCATCGACTGTATCGCATTCAGCGCAATGTTGATCAACGCCTGCTGGATCAGGTCAGGGTCAAGCGTCAGCCAGGGAAGGCCTGCGGACAATTTGCGCTCCGTCATGATGCCTTGTTTGGCGAACTGCGGGGCCAGGAAATCCAGCAGTTTCCCGATCATCTCATTGATGTCGACCAGCGACATCTTCGGCTCCGGCGGACGGGCGAAGGAGAGCAGATTGCGGACCGCTTTATCCATCCGCTCCACCTGGGACAAGACCTCTTCCAGGACGGCCCGCTTGGGTTCACCCACCGGCATTTCTTTTTTAAGCACCTGGATGACGCCTGCAATGCCTGCCAGCGGATTTTTTATCTCATGGGCGATGCCCGCAGCCATCTCGCCGATGGAGGCCAGCCGGTCCGCCCGTTTCATTTGTTCAAAATGATAGCGCTCGACCCGCCGGCGGGCGCGCTCAAGCTTCGACAGAAGCGAATTAAAGGCTTCGCCGAGACTGCCGATATCGTCGGAACTTTTCACCTCGACGCGGGCCTCGAGACCGCGCTCGGCGCGCTCCATGGTCGCGATAAGCTCCTGAATGGGGTTGGTAACGAAGCGCGTGAGGAACAGGGAGAGCGAGATGGCGAGCACAGCCGTTACCCCGAAGGCCCAGAGGAACATGGCTTTGCTCAGGTCATCCACTTTTCCCTGGGTCTGCGCCATGGAGACATCAACGGTAAGAATGCCGTTCAGTTTGACGATGGACCCGTGGCAGCGATAGCAGCGTTCGTCATTGTCGATCGGGAACAACACCGAGAAGACGCCCTCGTTCCGCCGTTTGATGGGTTTTTTGAACCGTCCTTCAAGGAACCACTTTTGGGTCGAGGGGTCGACGGTCCTCCCGATCATCCCGCGCTTCGAGGATTTGAGGATAACGCCGTTGGGGCTGAAGATCTTCACTTCCTGAATATTATGGTACCCGCCCACCGCCTCGAGAATATGCTGCACTTCATTGCTTTTGCCGTCCAGCATGGCGTTGGACAAGCTGCGCTCGATAGTATTGGCGATCACCAGCACATTATCCTCCAAGGCGCTTTCCATCTGCGCCCGCTGGTAGCCGATATTGATCCATGTCCCGGCACCGATGGTCACGGCGAGGATCGCGGAGACCGAGATGATGATCTTGCTCTTGAGGCTGGAGATGATCCTCACCCGGCGTCCACCTTTCCGATGATCTCCCGGAGGCTTCCGATCTTTTGCTCATGCATGAAGCTCTCGATGCCGTCCAGCACGTCAAGGGTGGCGCGCGGATTGATGAAATTAGCCGTCCCCACCGCCACTGCCGATGCTCCGGCGAGCATGAACTCCAGGGCATCCTCACCGGTAACGATGCCGCCCATGCCGATGATCGGCAGGGACACGGACCGCGCCACCTGCCATACCATGCGCACTGCAACCGGCCTGATGGCGGGACCGGACAGGCCGCCCGTGCAGTTGGCCAGCCGCGGTTTTCTGCAGCGCACATCGATGGCCATGCCGAGCAGGGTATTGATCAGGGACAGCCCGTCGCAGCCGGCGTCGGCTGCTGCCTTGGCGAAGGCGGTCACATCGGTCACGTTCGGCGATAACTTGGCGATAAGCGGCAGCCTCGTTGCCTTGCGAACAGCCGAGAGCAGTTCAACGGTGGCCCGGAGGTCGGTGCCAAAGGCCATGCCGCCTGCTTTCACGTTCGGGCAGGAAATATTCACCTCGATGCCGGAGATCCCCGGAGCGCCATCGAGCCGCTCAGCCACGCCGACATACTCCTCGAGACTATAGCCGAACATGTTCACGAACACCGCGGTATCGTATTTTCTCAGATACGGCATTTTTTCGTTCAGGAACACATCGACACCCGGGTTCTCAAGGCCGATGGCGTTCAACATCCCCGACGGAGTTTCCCAGATGCGCGGCGGAGGGTTACCTTTGATCGGTTTCAGGGAAATACCCTTTACGATCACTCCGCCCAGCTTGTTCAGATCGACAAACTCGGCAAACTCCTCGCCGTAGCCGAAGGTCCCTGATGCGGTAAGCACGGGATTCTTGAGCTTGATCCCGGCGAAGGTGACGGAGAGGTCGGGGCTTTTGATTGCGGATCTCGGATTTCGGATTGCGGATTTCACCGTCCCACCTTATTACCTTCCTACCTTCTTACCTTCCCATCTTCTCAACTTCTTATCTTCCCAACTTCCTGCCTAACCTACTTTTTCATCTTCAGGAACACTTGCTCGCTCCAGTCGATCTCGCGCGAGTCGAACACAGGACCTTCTTTACATGCCCGTTTGTACCCGCCTGCCTTCATGGGGACCGAGCATCCCATGCATGCGCCGAGCCCGCAGGCCATGCGTTCCTCCATGGAGACGTAGCAGGGGATCGCATGCTCCGCAGCGATTTTGCTCACTGCGGCGAGCATGGCATGAGGGCCGCAGGCATAGAGGACCAGATTCGTTTTTTGCTCCTTCTTCATGAGGAAGGCCTTCAGGAGGTCGGTGGCTGTTCCCTGGACCCCGGCGCTGCCGTCATCGGTCGCGATATGCACCTGGTCGGTTATGGCTTTGAATGAGCGCACGCTGCTCACCGGGGGAAGACATTCTTTGTTTCGTGCTCCGACAAAAAGGTGGGCGCGGAAGCCGGCGCGCTGGGTAAGAAAATGCAGCGGCGGAAAACCGCTGCCGCCGGCAACCAGGAGAGGTGTCGTTTTTTTATCCGGGAGGGGGAACCCTTTTCCGAGCGGACCGAGCAGACTCAAGGTTTGACCGGCCTTGGCATCCGTCAACCGCATCGTTCCTTTGCCGACAACGCGATACACGATCTCCAGAGACGACCGGGAAATGACGGCTGAAATTCCGAACGGACGGGCAAGAAGCGGGTCCAGGGTATCCGACACGCGGAGCATGACGAACTGGCCCGGAAGCGCCGAGCGCGCTGCTTCAGGGGCCTTGAGAACGAGGCGGTAGTACCCTCGACCGACAGGTTTGTGCGAGACAATGAGCGCCTTGTGAAGCCTATTCGATGGCAATCTCGATCTCCTGGATCTCATATTCCACGGTCTTCACCGGAGTCTTGATCGTCACCACATCGCCCACCTTATGGCTGATGAGCGCCTTGCCCACGGGAGACAGAATGGAGATCTTGCCGAGTTTCAGGTCGGCTTCCTCCTGGCCTACGAGCGTGTATTTTTTTATGCTGCCGGACTCGGTATCAGCAAGCGTCACCGTGGCGCCGAACACCACTTTTTCGTTCGTCAGCTTCGATACGTCAATGATCTGAGCGTGGGCGAGCTTCTGCTCCAGTTCGCGTTTTTTAGCGTCCAGATGGCCCTGGCGCTCCTTGGCTGCATGGTACTCGGCATTCTCCGAAAGGTCGCCATGGGCGCGCGCTTCCTCGATGTCCTTGATGTTCTTGCCCCGTTCCACCTTGACAATGCGGTCCAGTTCCTGCTTGAGCTTATCGTAGCCCGTTTGGGTCATCGGGATCTTCTGTGTCATGATGTATGATACTCCTGTATGGATTTCACCTGTAAAAGATTTTTCTTGATCGCGGCGATGCCGCGCACCGCCGCTTTGGCGGCCGAGATCGTCGTAAAATAGGGGATCGATTTCATCAGCGTCGTGCGCCTGATGGAGTAGGAATCCTTCTGCGACTGCGCGCCGGAGACCGTATTGATCACCAGGTCGACCTGCATATCGGTGATCTGATCGACGATGTGAGGCCGGCCCTCGGTGACCTTGTTCACGGTCTCGACCGTGATGCCGTGTTTCCTCAGGTAGTCGGCCGTGCCCCGCGTGGCCACAATGGAGAAGCCTGACTGTGCCAGTCCCTGCGCAACTTCAAGCGACCCTGCCTTGTCCTTGTCCTTCACGCTCAGGAACACCCTGCCGGATACGGGCATGGGGTTTCCCGCCGCCATCTGGGATTTGGCAAAGGCCATGCCGAAATCCATATCAATGCCCATCACTTCGCCCGTGGACTTCATTTCGGGACCCAGCAAGGTGTCCACTCCCGGGAACTTGGCGAAGGGAAAGACCGCTTCTTTTACTGCAATATGCTTTTTGCTGACCTCTTTGGTAAAACCCAGTTCGACCAGCGTCTTGCCTGCCATCACCCGGGCGGCGAGCTTGGCAAGCGGCACGCCGATAGCCTTGCTCACGAAAGGCACGGTCCTCGAAGCGCGGGGATTCACTTCGAGCACATAGATGCGGCCCTCTTTTACGGCGAACTGGATGTTCATGAGGCCGATAACGCCGAGCTCCAGCGCGAGCATGCGTGTCTGGCGGTCGATCTCCGTGATGATGGCCTGCGAGAGCGAGAACGGCGGCAGGGAGCAGGCGGAATCGCCTGAGTGCACCCCCGCCTCCTCGATATGCTCCATGATGCCCGCCACGACCACGGTCTTCCCGTCCGAGATCGCATCGACATCGATCTCGACAGCGTCCTCGAGATACTTATCGACCAGCACCGGACGTTCGGGCGAGGCCTTGACCGCCCGGGTCATGTAGTTCCGCACGCTCTCTTCGTCGTACACGATCTCCATGGCCCTGCCGCCCAGCACGTAGGACGGCCGCACCATGACCGGATAGCCGATCGTGTTCGCGGCACTGACCGCTTCGTCGCAGGACACTGCGGTCCCGCTTTCCGCCTGCAGGAGACCCAGCTTATCGAGGAGCTCTTTAAAGCGTTTGCGATCCTCTGCCCGGTCGATGCTGTCCGGGGTCGTGCCGAGGATATGCACCCCTTCTTTTTCGAGAGGGACGGCGAGCTTGAGCGGCGTCTGGCCGCCGAACTGCACGATCACGCCGAAGGGCTTTTCACGATGTATAATATGTAAAACATCTTCGAGTGTCAAGGGTTCAAAATAAAGGCGGTCTGAGGTGTCGTAGTCGGTGCTCACGGTCTCGGGGTTGCAGTTCACCATGATCGTTTCGAAGTCATCTTCCTTCAAAGCGAATGCCGCGTGCACGCAGCAGTAGTCGAACTCAATGCCCTGGCCGATCCGGTTCGGCCCCCCGCCGAGGATCACGACCTTCTTGCGTGCCGTCGGGTTTGCCTCACACTCCGCCTTCCCTGGACCCTGGACCCCGGCCCCTGGCCCCTGAATTTGATAGAACGGCTTCTCATAGGTCGAGTACAGATAGGGCGTATGCGCTTCGAATTCCGCGGCGCAGGTATCCACGGTCTTGAACACCGGAATGATGCCGAGGGCGTAGCGCGCTTTTCGTACCGCTTCTTCCGTGGTCGTGAACAGCCGGGCAAGCCTGCGGTCGGAAAATCCGTATTCTTTTGCCTTCCTGAGCGGATGTTCCAGCGAGGGGGTCCGATCGTTCAGGATCTGTGCGCCCTGCTCAGCCAGCACCTTTTCCATATCCACGATCTGCTTGATCTGATGCAGGAACCAGACATCGATCTTCGAGAGCGCAAATATCTCGTCGACGCTCATGCCCTGACGAAGTCCGTCGGCAACGTACCAGAGCCGCTCCCAGTTCGGAACGCTGATCTTCTGGCGGATATCCGTCCGCCCCTCTTCGCCGTCTCCATCGCGGTCCCGCCGGGATTCCAGTCCATAGCGGTCGATCTCGAGCGAGCGGAGCGCCTTCTGGAATGCCTCTTTAAAGGTCCTGCCGATGGACATGGCCTCGCCCACCGACTTCATCTGCGTGGTCAGCGTGGCGTCGGCCTGGGGAAACTTCTCAAAGGCGAAGCGCGGGAACTTGACCACCACGTAGTCGATGGTCGGCTCGAAGGACGCCGGCGTTGCCTTGGTGATATCGTTCGTGATCTCGTCCAGCGTGAATCCCACGGCCAGCTTCGCCGCGATCTTCGCAATGGCAAACCCCGTGGCCTTGGACGCCAGCGCCGAACTGCGCGACACCCGGGGGTTCATCTCGATGATGACCAGCCTGCCGTTGTCGGGATTCACGCCGAACTGGATGTTCGAACCGCCGGTGTCCACCCCGATCTCGCGGATGATCTTGAGGGACGCATCGCGCATGATCTGATATTCCTTGTCCGTCAGCGTCTGCGCCGGCGCCACCGTGACGCTGTCGCCCGTATGGATGCCCATGGGGTCGAGGTTCTCGATGGAGCAGACGATCACCACATTGTCCTTGGCATCGCGCATCACTTCGAGCTCGTATTCCTTCCACCCCATGATCGATTCTTCGACCAGGACCTGGTTCACCGGGCTGGCTTCAAGACCGCGCATGATCAGATCGGTGAATTCCTCCCGATTGTACGCGATCCCGCCGCCCGTGCCGCCCAGGGTAAAGGCAGGCCGCAGGATCGCAGGGAAACCGACCATATCGAGGATCTCATAGGCCTGGTCCAGGTTCGTGGCAAAACCGCTCTTCGGCACCTCAAGGCCGATGTTCTCCATTGCTTTTTTGAACAGCTCGCGGTCCTCGGCTTTTTTGATGGCCGGCAGCTTGGCGCCGATCAGCTCCACTTTATACTTGTCGAGCACGCCTAGTTCGGCAAGCGCCACCGCAGTGTTGAGCGCCGTCTGGCCGCCCATGGTCGGCAGCAGCGCATCAGGCCGTTCACGTTCAATGATCTTCTCGACCACAGCTGGAGTGATGGGTTCGATGTAGGTGCGGAACGCCATCTCCGGGTCGGTCATGATCGTGGCCGGGTTGGAGTTCACCAGAACAACCTGATAGCCCTCTTCTTTGAGCGCTTTGCAGGCCTGCACTCCCGAGTAATCGAACTCGCAGGCCTGGCCGATCACGATCGGTCCTGCACCGATGATAAGAATTTTTTTAATGTCTGTCCGTTTCGGCATTTAATCCCTCTTCCAAAATTATATTTCAAAATGCAAAGTGTAAAGTGCAAAATGCAAAGTGCAAAACAGACCTTGTTACTTTAATTTGAAATTTGCACTTTGCAATTTGCACTTTGCATTGTCATTCAAGTTCCTGCACCCAGCCGTTCTCCAAACCGTATTTTTCCATGATCCGGCAGGCCTCTTTGTACTCATCTGCCGTGGTCCTTCGCGAAAGCTCTTTGAATTCTTTCGCCTTGTATGCTGGAAAATACTGGGACATGAGGCTGATATGCACATCCTTCGAGATCTCTTCAGCCAGGAACTGCATGACACCCTCAATCCCGGAAAGACCTCCTGGCAGCACCAGGTGGCGGATAATGAGACCGCGCTTCGCGATGTCATGCTCATCGAGCACAAGATTGCCGACCTGCCGGAACATCTCCCGTACCGCCGCCCGGTTGACCTCAACATAGTGCGGCGCTACCGAATAAAGCATTGCAGTGCGATCGTCGGAGTAGCGCATGTCCGGCAGATAGATATCGACGATGCCGTCCAGCAGCCTGAGCGCCGCCACCGATTCGTAACCGCTCGTGTTGTACACCAGCGGCAGTGCGAAGCCCCGCTCTCTGGCGAGTCCCCAGGCCTTGAGTATCTGGGGCATGAAATGCGTCGGCGTCACCAGGTTGAGATTATGGCAGCCCTGTTCCTGCAGCCAAAGCATCTGGCAGGCAAGCTCAGCAGGCGTCTTTTCAACACCGTTCCCCATCTGGCTGATGGGGTAGTTCTGGCAGTAGACACACTTCATGTTGCAGTTGGCCAGGAAGATCGTTCCCGATCCCCTGGTCCCCGACAGCGGCGGTTCTTCGCCATGATGCGTGCTGGCGCTGGCGACGACCGCGTTCAGACCGGACCTGCAAAAACCTATTTTATCGTCCCTAAGCCGGTTCACGCCGCATTCGCGGGGGCAGACGCGGCAGCGTTCGAGGAGCTGGTAGGCTGCCTCGATGCGATGTTCTAATTCAAGTTGAGCAACCATGGGAACCTTTTTCACCACGGAGACACGGAGGCACGGAGAACGGCAAAGACCTAATACTTGTGTTTTTAAACCAAAAGCAAAAAATTTCGATCTTCGATTTTAAAGCAGCGTCACTTCTTGGTTTTAGCTTTTCTCCGTGTCTCCGTGCCTCCGTGGTAAATATTCTAGCTCTTATGTTTTTCCATCATATCCACGAACCGCTGGAACAGATACCGGCTGTCATGCGGTCCCGGCGAGGACTCCGGATGGTACTGCACGGAAAAGGCCGGGAGCGTCTTATGCTGAATTCCTTCACAGGTCTTGTCGTTCAGGTTCTGATGCGTCATGACGACCTGGTCCTTGATTGTTTCCAGGTCAACGGAAAAACCATGGTTTTCAGCGGCGATCTCGACCTTGCGCGTCGCAAGGTCCATGATCGGCTGGTTGCCGCCGCGGTGGCCGAACTTGAGCTTGTAGGTTTTGCCGCCCAAGGCAAGGCCCAAGAGCTGCTGTCCCAGGCAGATGCCAAAGATCGGTTTTTTGCCGAGCAGTTTTTTGATGTTCTCGATGGCATAGGTGCACGGCTCGGGATCGCCGGGGCCGTTCGACAGGAACACCCCGTCGGGGTTCATGGCCAGCACTTCTTCAGCCGGCATGGTCGCCGGCACCACGGTGACATCGCAGCCCGCATTCGTGAGCAGGCGGAGGATGTTGCGCTTGATCCCGTAATCGTAAGCAACCACCCGATACCGTGACGATTTCTTTGATCCATACCCGGTGCCGAGGTCCCAGGTGCCTTCGCTCCACGAGTAGGGTTTCTTGCAGGTAACATGCTGCGCCAGATCGAGGCCGTTCATTCGGGGAAGGGCCTTTGCCTTGGCAACCAGGCTCAGGGGATCCAGGTCCGTGGTGGATATCACTCCCGGCTGTGCTCCTACATCGCGAGTATGGCGCGTAAGCGCACGGGTGTCGATCCCCTGGATGCCGACGATCTTTTTTTCAATGAGATAGGCATGCAGGCTGCGCTTGGACCTCCAGTTGCTCGGAAAATCCAGGTACTCCTTCACGATGAAGCCTTCGACCCAGGGCCGGGACGACTCGACATCCTCATCGTTCGTTCCGTAGTTCCCGATCTGCGGGTAGGTCATGGTAACGATCTGGCCCTTGTAGGACGGATCGGTCAGGATCTCCTGGTACCCGGTCATGCTGGTATTGAACACGACCTCACCGGTAGTCTCACCCTCCGCTCCGAAGGAGGTCCCTTCGAAGACCCAGCCATCCGCCAATGCAAGCATCGCTTTTTTCATTCGTCTCATGTCCTTCGACTAACCAAGATTACAGCGCAGGCAGTTCACCGGCCCTGCTGTTTTGTATTGCTCAACTCACCAGTGTTGACCGGCGAGCTCACGGTCTCCTCGATGACGGGAGGAGCCGGGAACCGGTCCCTCACCTTCCCGTCCCGATCGATCACTTCTGCGCTCACCAGGTCGCCGTCCACGGTCACCTGGACAAAGTGATGGAATCCGCCTTCCTCGTCCGTGACATACAACGGCGCACCGGCGCCGCCGGTAATGACATGCTCGATGCCGCCGACTGTTTTCCTTTGATAGAAATGCTCATGGCCGGCAAATACCACATCCACGCCTGCCTTCACAAAAAGGGCCTGCAGCCGGTCCCGATCTTCGGGAAACTTATCCAGGCAGTCTCCCCAATGCCTCCCCTTCCGGTGCTCCGTATAGAGCGGATGGTGCAGGAAGACAAAGAGGTGCTTTTTTTTATCCGCCTTCGCAAGGACGTCTTCGAGCCATTTCAGCTGTTTGCCCGTGACCTTCCGCTCCTGTCCGTCCAGATAGGAATCAAGCACGACGAACAACGAGTTGCCCGCCTCAAAAGAATAGAACAGCTCATTTCCGGGCAGATCAACCTGTTCTTTATATACTTGTTCACTGGACGGCACCAGCGGGCTTATATCATGATTCCCCACGGTCAGGAAATAGGGAACGTCTATCAGTTTGGACATTGACCAGAACGACACCCATTGTTCCCGATCGCCGGGAGTTTCGTTCATGTCCCCGGTATTCACGATGAAGTCCGGCTGCAACGCCATTGCCATAATGGTAAATTTTTTATAGACAGGCTTGTTGGAACGGTTGTCTCCGAACACCACAAAACTGAACTTGCCCTCGAGCGTTTCGAGCGCAGCGAGTTTTTGCTGAAGCGACTGGTCCTGGGCAGCATCAGCTAAAGTGCCTAAATTGAAGACAATAAATAAGATCGCGGCCAGTTTTTTAATCCGAAATCCGAAATCCGGAATCCGCAATTTTAAACCCTTCCCCCAACGATCGTCTGGACCGCCCTGCCCGTAAGTTTCGATCCGTTGAACGGCGTGTTTTTTGATCTTGATCTGAACAAAGATGCGTCTACCGTCCACATAAGCTCCGGATCGATGATCGTAATATCAGCGTCTCCACCCGTCTTGAGCGTGCCCTTACCGATCTTGAGCACTGAAGCCGGATTGATGCTGAGCTTGCAGAGGACCTGCTGCAGGGTAAGCACCTTTTCCGCTACCAGCCGGAGCGAAAGACCCAGCGCGGTCTCAAGGCCGACGATGCCGAAGGGCGCATAATCGAACTCGCCGGATTTCTCGTCCATGCCATGGGGCGCATGGTCCGTGGCGATCACGTCGATGGTCCCGTCCTTGAGGCCGGCCTTGATAGCCGCAACATCTTCGGCGGTCCGAAGCGGCGGGTTCATTTTTGCCATGGTATTGTAACCCCGCACCGCCTCATCGGTTAACGAAAAATAGTGAGGACCGGTCTCCGCTGTGACCTTTACGCCGCGCGCCTTTGCCGCACGCAGCAGGTCCACTGAACCGGCGGTGCTGACGTGGGCGATATGCACCCTGGCACCCGTCAGCTCGGCAAGCGAGATGTCCCGCGCGGTCATCACATCTTCGGCTGAACGCGGTATCCCGCGGAGTCCCAATTCGGTCGAGACAAAACCCTCGTTCATGACGCCCTTGGCCGAAAGCGAGCTATCCTCGCAGTGCGAGATCACCAGGAGGTCGAAGACCCGCGCGTACTCCATGGCCCGCCGCATGATGGCCGCATTCATCACCGGCCTGCCGTCGTCCGAGACCGCCACGCAGCCCGCGGCGCGCAGCTCGCCCATTTCGGACAGTTCTTCGCCCTTCGAACCTTTGGTGATCGCGCCGATGGGGAACACGCGGGCAGAAGCTTCTTTCGCGGCCTGCGACAGGATGAACTCGGTCACCGACCGGTTGTCATTCACGGGATTGGTGTTCGGCATGCAGCAGACCGACGTAAAGCCGCCCGCCTTTGCCGCCGCAGCTCCGGAAGCGATCGTTTCCTTATACTCGAACCCTGGTTCGCGAAGATGCACATGCATATCGATGAGTCCGGGAACGACCAGCTTTCCAGAAGCATCGACCACCTGCGCATCAGGCGATGAGACCGAACCTGCTTTGCCGAGCTTCACGATCTTGCCGTCCGATATCAGGATGTCGAGCTTATCGTCAACCTTGTTTGCAGGATCGATAACGTGACCATTTTTTATTATGATATTCATGATTAGACCTTTTCACCAAGGAAAACATACCCCCGGACAAGCAGGAACCCCCGGATCTTTTTAACCGCGAATGTACGCGAATGAACGCTAATCAAAAAGCAATGCTTATTATTTTCATTTAATTCGCGTTAATTCGTGTTCATTCGCGGTTCATTTGATTTATTCGTTCCGCCTTCCGCATTCGGTGGTATTCCGCAATCCGCAATCCGCAATTGACTACGCTTCTGTTTTTGTCCCGCCCGACAGCAGGAACATGACCGCCATCCGCACCGCCACGCCGTTCGTGACCTGGTCGAGAATGACCGGCGTGCCGTCGGCCACATCCGATGCGATCTCCACACCGCGGTTTATGGGGCCGGGATGCATTACCAGCACGTTCTTTGCCGCGAGGGTGAGCCGCGCCTGGTTCAATCCGTAAAACCGGGCATATTCGCGAACGCCCGGAAAGAGGCCGGCGGTCTGGCGTTCAACCTGGAGCCTCAGCATCATGATCACATCAGCGCCTTCAACTGCCTGGTCCATGTTGTAATGGACCTCGACACCCATCTTCTCGATCCCGCAGGGGATCATGGTGGCGGGTCCGCAGACACGGACCTTCGCCCCCATGGCCAGAAGCCCGTAGATGTTCGATCTGGCCACCCTGCTGTGGGCGATGTCCCCGACGATCGCAACGGTGATACCGTCGAGCTTGCCGAGCTTTTCCCGCATGGTGAACATGTCGAGCAGCGCCTGCGTCGGATGTTCGTGGAACCCGTCACCGGCGTTGATCACCGCGCTCTTCAGCCGCGTGGACAGGAACTCGGGCGCACCCGAACAGGGGTGGCGAAGGATGATCATATTACATTTCATGGCCTCGATGTTCCGGGCCGTATCGAGCAGGGTTTCACCTTTGACCACGCTGCTGGTAGAGGTCGAGATGTTGATCACGTCAGCAGAAAGTCGTTTGCCCGCAAGTTCAAAGGAGGTCCGCGTGCGCGTACTTGCCTCGTAGAACAGGTTGATCACGGTCTTGCCGCGAAGCGTCGGCACCTTCTTGATGTCCCGCTCGGACACATCTTTGAACGTGGCGGCCGTATCGAGAATAAGTTTGATCTCGTCGGCAGCCATGCCTTTTATGCCCAGCAGGTCTTTTGAACTTAAACTCATAGGGTTAACCTTTAAGGTTCAGGGTTCAGGGTTCAGGGGTCAGGGGTCAGGGGTCAGGGGTCAGGGTTTCAGGGTCCAGGGTCCAGGGTTCAGGGGCTGAAGGTCCAGGGCTTTGCCTACCCCGTACCCTGGCTACTGGACCCTTTACCCTGTTGTTTACCCTGTACCCTGCCGTTATAACCCTGCCGTTCACTCTGCCAAAATCACGACCTTCTCATCCCCGCCGTCCTCCACAAGCATCACTTCCACCTTCTCTTTTGCCGAGGTCGGGAGGTTCTTCCCTACAAAATCAGCGCGGATCGGCAGTTCCCGGTGGCCGCGGTCCACGAGCACCGCAAGCTGGATGCGGTGCGGCCTGCCGTAGTCCATGATGCTGTTCAGGGCGGCCCGTATGGTCCTGCCCGTAAAGATCACGTCGTCCACGAGCACCATCATCTTGTCCTGGATATCGAAGGTGATGTCCGTGGCCTGCGGCACCGGCTGGGACTTGCGGGTCGCCAGGTCGTCGCGGTACATGGTGATGTCGAGGCTGCCCACCGGCGGTTCCACGCCTTCGATCTGTTTGATCTTGGCAGCGAGCCGCTTGGCGATATGCACGCCGCCCCGCTGGATACCGACCAGGACCAGTTCCTTGGCGCCTTTGTTCTTTTCCAGGATCTCATGGGCGATCCTGGTGAGGGCCCGGTCAATGCCGGACCGGTCAAGGATCAAGGCCTTTTCTTTGGGATTCATCGTCATCGCACTCAGCTCTCCAGGCTAACCCTTTAAAAAGAAACAAAAAAGCCTTCTTCCCAAAATGGAAAGAAGGCTTGCGTAAACATAGTAAAGCAGCATTCTGCGTTAAAATTTTTCATTTCTTGCCCTTCCTGGCCTCACAGGACCAGACTTAAAGAGAATCGCTGCAACGGGCGTACAATAACCTAACGAACAGTTTCTGTCAAGATTTTTCTTGCCGCAAAAGAGGCGCAAATCGCAAGCAAAGGTTCCCCACGCGTCAGTTCATTCTCAGCATTCCAGAAATTGCGCCGCTTAAGAAAGCGAGCACCCAGCAGCTATAAATGGAGATGCTGACGCGGTGGAACACCAGGTTTACCGCCTCTGCCCGGCTCGTCAAGGACGCGACCAGGGCCAGCAGGAAATGGAATGCCATCCCGGCCAAAGAAGCGATCCCGGACACATTGTGCCACTCCGGCGCCTTGCCGTAAGCAGTCGCGATCAGGTTCATCTGATACGATCCGAAAAAGTCACAGATCAACCCAGCTCCGAAAATGATCAGGTGCTTGCGGTGAAGACCCTGGCGGCGACCACTGAAAACCGCCCAGGTATAGAAGATCAGCGCCAACGTCATCCAGATGACGGCTTGCGCCAGCATGAGGTTATTCATTTATCTGTCAGACGCTACTAACCCGCCGGTCACGCGCCGACATAAGGCGCGTCGCTGTGGACCGGCAGGTTGGAATCACAGAAAGTCAACTCCTATTGACTCTCTTCTTCCAATACCCTGGTTTCTTTCGCAGATGTGCAACGGCGACTATAAGGATTTTTTCCGGCTCAATCCTGTATAAAATACCGAAGGGAAATCTTTTGATAAGCCGTCTTCTCAAATCACCTTCAAGAATCGGCCATGTTTGGGGGGACAATGCTATGGATTGAACAGCGTGTTCGACCTCGGCAAGATAATCATCACCCAAGCCCGTTGACAGCGATTGATAGTAGCGAGCAGCCTCGATCATTTCCTGATCAGCCGCCGGAAGAAAGTCGATTGGTGTCATTTTAATTTCATACGGGCATCTTTAAAAACCTGTTCAGCCGATATGGTTTTTACTTTTCCTGACTTGTAATCCTGATAGCGGCGCTCTGCCTCTTCTATCCAAGAACGTTCAGCTTCAGGATCTGTTTCAGTTTCTAGGCTGCCAATAAGATGTTCGGCAAGCAGAGCGCGCTCATGAGAGGAAAGTTGAAGCGCTTCTTTTTCAATTTCCTGAACTTTCATCGGCATTGGGAAGCCTCCTTTATCATTTTCATTATTAATTTTACAATTATTTAACAGCGTAATCAAGCGTAGATTTTATCTCAACGGTATGCTCCGCCTCCTTGAGAGTCGGTAGGTCGGGTAGAGTGCAGCGAAACCCGACATTTTTCTTTACTATTCACCATCTCTGCGAATATTCCGGCATATAGCCGTCGGGGTTCACAAAAGGCGTTCTACCCGACCTACCCGGCTAGTTGTTCCTGCTCGTCAACGTCCCGAGCTTCCTCCATATATTCCCACATTTCGTTCTTATGCACCCAGATCGGATCCGCGTTTCGCATAATGAATTCATCGACGCTCATGCCGTCGATGGTCGGCGGCCGCCTCACGCGCTTCTGCTTCCCGTTGATGAAGATGAACATAAATTCCTTACGCCTTTGCTGCTTCGCGGCTTTCTCGGACGGAGTAAGCTTTCGTTTGTGTTTAGCCATGATTAATGACTCTTATGCGGGTACAGAATTATGCTGCGAACTCGTATCCCATCCGCACCCAATAGTGCCAATCCTCGACAGTTTGTCTGGTTTGCGCGTCTGTCGAATCGATCGGCGTGAGCTGAGAAAGTGGAACCGCCAAGCCGTCCTTTTCCCACGGGATCGTGACGAACATTTCATGCGCGCATTCATCTTCAGGCGCCATCTCAAGGACGACGACCTCATCTTTCACCCGCAGGGGCGAAATGGCGCGCTTCGCGTTGCAATGTGCGGTAAACGGGAACCGTATCTTTTCTTCGAGGTAATAATACCATCCCATCGCCTGTTCTTCGGGACCATTGGCGTCGACGATGATCTCCATCGTTATGCGCTCCTCCCGGTCCTTATCTTTTATTGGTTTTGCCTTGGCCATGTCTTTCTCTTCATTCAAGTGTCCGATTAAGGCATTCAGTCGGCTCTCCTGGTTTGTATTTCCATGATTCGCTTCGCCGCCTCATCGAGGTGCATATCATAGATTTCAACGGCTCCTTCTTCGGTTAATTCTATATTGAACTCCTTCTCGATTTCGCCAATTTGTCGAGTATCACACAGTGTATCGGGAAGACGATTTGACGACCACATACACGACATTTGCTTTGAATCGGGATTGCCGCGGTATCTGGCTATATATTTCTTATATATTCGATACAACCTCTCGTAAACGTCGTCTTCATTGATCATAGAGGATTGCTCCTACTCATTTTGGAGATAGGTTCTTTAACAAAAAAAATGAGTTAGTGGGCGCTTGTTAGAATTACCATCTGGTCATTTTTTGAAAAGCAATTGTCAAAACCAAAGATTTGACCCCAATACTTCACAGCGCCAACGTCATCCATATGACGGCTTGCGCCAGCATGAGGTTATTCATTTTTTGTCAGAAAGGCGAAGACATAATCAGGCCATCCTGGCCGTGAAAGAATGCGGTGGGAACCGGCAGTTTCTCGTTTAATAGACCAGCCGATGTGAAGGAGTGCCGCAAGAACCGCGCGGGCTTTCGCGGAAGGCCATTGACTCATGCAGTGACCGCAAAAAGTTCATCGAGTTCCGGGATGGTCTCGCCATAATCTATCCGATCCGCAATCACACGTAGAGCAAGTGCTTCAACTTTGGCAATGGAATCCTCACGCGTTTTACCATAGGCCAAGACACCGGGAAGGTCAGATACTTCGGCAATCCAACGCCCGTCCTCTTCCTTTTCAACATCTATCTTCATTTTAATCTCCTCTGATATTAAATTTATCCGCTTATGGGGCTGTTTGCAAGCCTAATTCCATCAAAGCCGGGGCGGTTTTTTACCCAGCTTGATTCGGGTTAGACGGCAATATTATGATTCAACGACGCTAAGAAATGCAACGTCCCTTCCCCCCGTTCTTGCGCGGAACGTTTCTATGGTGCGTGTCCCCTTAGATCCCCTTACGTTCTTAACCCCTTCAAAGTCTGGGGACACTTGGGAGATGCGACGAGAGAGGGGTGGACCATGTCCTCATGAAGACCCAACTGAAAAGATAGAAAAAGCGAGGGGCCGACGGCACCTCGCTCTGCGTAAAACTCGGTAGCATCCTATAACAAAAGGTTTTGGCGTCAGTTCACGGGTTCACCGTTACCGAGCCGTCCATGGTCGGCCCGTGAATGGTGCAGAAGTAATCGTAGCCGCCGACGGCAGTAAATTTCAGGCAGACGGACGTCCCGTTGTTCAGCGCAACGTCAAACGTACCGCCAGTGGTCCTGGTCACGGTGTGATTAACTCCGCTATTGTTGTTCCACTGAACGATCTGGTTCACAGAGATCGTGACCCCGGTCGGACTGAAGCTGGTCGCCAAGGCTTCCACCGTTGCGGATGCCGTTCCACAGGCGACACCTTGAACCGGGGACGGCGGTGCGCCGCTTCCGCCCCCGCCGCCGCACGAGGCGAGAAGGAACAACAATGAGAGAAGCAGGAACGCACTTTCTGTCAAAGGTATCCTTGATCCCATCTTCATGGTCCGACCCTCCTTATCCCTTTATTTTTCTACTACTGTATAAAATATGGCACACGCGCACTCCTATGTCAAGATCGCGACTGTGCAATGTTCTGTCGAGGGTGGAATATCCTGATCTCGGAATTTTTGGGGGACATCCTATAGTCCCCTTCTCAAGTGTAAATTTATTTTGCTGAAGTTACAATACGATAACAGCTCACTTCTACTCGACTAACCGCGACGCTGAGGGGCGCGTTTACCAGCGCCCCTCTCGAGCGTTTTGTTATTAATTTCTGATCGCACCTGCTGTAATCAAGGTTTGTTGCAACTCTATATCTTCTGTTTTCGTCGCATAGTAAAGTGGCGTATGCCCTTCTTGATCTTTGGTGTTAATCTTTGCGCCCCTGCTTATTAAAAGTTTCATTGTCTTACGTGCTCTCATTGAGGCCGCAGCATGAAGGGGAGAATAATTATTATTCTTTTTCAGATTAACTATTGCTCCATGGTCAATTAGGACATCTGCTGCTTCGCTAGAGTCTGTAAGAATTGCTGCATAAAGGGGGGTACTGAGATATTCGTTTTCAGGCAAAATCTTAAGGCTTGAAGGGTGGCAAGCAGCATTGACGTCAAGTCCTTTTGCAAGGAGCAATTCGATCAATTCCGTGTTGTTCCCTCTTGCGGCCAAATAAAGGTCACAATCATCCAATTTAGCTCCTTTTTCAACAAGAAGTTTTGCTGCTAATTTTTTGTTGAGCCTGATAGCGTACTCCAACACCGTCGTACCTTCACCATCCTTAGAATTAATATCTGCACCATATGCTATTAAAAGATCCAATAGATTCTTATCGTCATCTCCCACTGCTAAAAAAATAGGGAGCGGCATTCCAGTTTTGCGGTTCTTTGCATTTACATCAAGGCCAAGTTTCAACAGCAGCTTCACTCTCGACATATCTCTCTTTGCAACTGCGTTACTTAGAGAAAAATAGCTAAAAATTTTTATAAGGGCAAAAAAGAACAATAATGCTAATAAGGCAAATATTATGGTTTTTTCGTGCAGTGGCTTTTTTTGAAAAGATGTCATAGGCTACTAGTATTCTCCAATAGGTCTTATCGTATAACCAGTTATTGACTATAAGCAAGTCGGTTTATGATACCATAAACAAGTTTATGATATGATAAACTTTTCCAATTCGGTGCCCTTGATTTTCCCGAACTGTGCAAAACTTCGTTACTTACGTTGCGTTGTGTGGCATTTTAAGAATTCAATAAAAACGGATTGTAGTCTGGCATGCTTTAAAGAAATGAACCTCCAACAACTTCAGGAGGAAATGATCGTCGTCCTGCTTGCCTCTATTTTTCCGGTGTCAAAAGAAGGGTAACTTCTCTATTTCTTCTCCAACTCCTTCAATGCCTCCAGCATAAGTTTCTTGCCCTGTATCATCTTATTGACCAAACACAGGTCTTCCGGATGCAGGCGGAACCATTCGATCATATCGGTTATTTCAAGGATCGGTGTTGCGCATGCCGCCCGAGAAATCTCTTTGACCGGCGTTGCTTTTTCCGGCTCTTGTTTTATTGGCTCTTCTTTAAAGAGTGCTTCCTGGGCGGGCTCCAATGAGGGCTCGTGACCGGACAACATCCACTCGATGCTGAGATGATACTTCAAGCAAATATTGTACAGCAGCTCGGCAGTCGGCCGGCCTTCGCCCCGCTCGATCTTGCTGACCTCGGCACGTGTTATGCCGAATTGTCCGGCGAAGTCAGCCTGCGTAGCGGTACCCCGCACCTGCCTGATCTTTGACCCAAGCGCCTTATAGTCGATCGCAACATATTCGCCGGTCAGCGCGTCCGGCCCGATAGCTCCTTTTTCTTCCGTTGACATAGCGTACTCCTGTCATTCGAACGTCCCCCCTCACCCTACCCTCTCCCTCGTTGGGGAGAGGATAAAAAAGAGAGGCGAAAGCAGTAACGAATCCAAACACATTTGCGTTGCTGATGGTCCCGTAAACGTCCCCCCTCACCCTGCCCTCTCCCTCGTTGGGGAGAGGATAAAAAAGAGAGGCGAAAGCAGTAACGAATCCAAATGCGTTTGTGTTACTGATGGTCCCGGAAACGCCCCCCCTCACCCTGCCCTCTCCCTCGTTGGGGAGAGGGTAAAGGAGAAACGAAAGACGTTTGTATTACTTGAGCTTTTTCATCAACCACGCCATGTTCTTGCCCAGGTTCTTCATGGTCTGCACACCTTCGGTATCGTTATTCACTTCTCCGGGCTGCCTTCCCATGCCGATGTTCCAGTAGCTCGACCCGGGGATAATCATCTCGTTGATGGTAAAAAAATAGTTCAGCGAGTTGAAAACATTGATCGCCCCTGCGCGCCTGCACGCGACCACGGCCGCGCCTACCTTGCGCTTGTACATATCCGCGTTCGCGCGGCCGACCATGCCTCCCCGCTCGATCAGGGCCTTCATCCCTGCGGAAACATCGGCGAAATACGTGGGCGAACCGAGCAGGATGCCGTCGGCCTCATCCATCTTCTGAATGCACTCGTTGATGACGTCCTTTTCCACGGCACAGCGTTTATTCTTTTTCTCGAAGCATTTGAAGCAGGCGATACAACCCTGGATCGGCTTGCCGGCCAGGGAATAGAGCTCCGTCTCGATGCCTTCGGCCTTCAATTCATCGAGAACAAGGTTCAGGAGGATCGCCGTGTTCCCCTCTTTTCGCGCGCTGCCGTTGAATGCAATGACTTTCATTTCAAACCTCCTCGAAATACATGCAAATATTTATAAGCGGACAAGCTGAAACTCACGAATATTTTAACCGCGAATTTACGCGAATGAACGCTAATCAAAAAGTCGTTTCATGACCCTAATTATTCGCGTGAATTCGCGTTCATTCGCGGTTCATTGTGCCGTAGCTCTTACAAGCTTGAAAAGCTACCGCACAAACAAAAATTCTCCCACGTACAGCAGCAGCAGTACGAACCATCCTGCGAGGATGATGAACTCCAGCGTCGCCCGATAGGACACGCTGAAATTCTCGGTGGCCATGGTGTACACGTCCTCGAGCGTGTCGAGTTTTTCCTTGATCTCGGCTTTCCAGCTGTCCAGGTGGAACTTCTTCGAGATCAGGGAATAGAGCTTTGCCGAATACCAGTCCCCGATCAGCTTGATGTTCCGCTCCACGGCTTCCGATTCGAGAATGGACTGGGTCCGGATCTCGATGATCTCCTTCACGATCTTCCGCACGTCCCGCGACCTGAGGACCGGCAGACCTTTTGATGCGCCCATGAGGCGCAGGGTCTTTTCGAGCCGCACATCGAGGTCGTAGTCGAGGATGCGCGATTTCAGCAGCTGCAGATTCGCGATCTCGAAAAGCTCGATGTTGCTCGCAAAATCGCCGGACGCATCGAAGATGAACGCGCCGTCCCAGTCGACGATGGTGATGTCGTCCTTGCCGTACTTCAGGTACGTAGACAGCGTGGCCTTCACCTCTTCCTCATCGAGTTCGATCCGCTCGTTCTTGAGAAAAGCGGCGATCGTCTCCCCGTATCTGGACAGATACACTTCCGGGTCCCCGCTGTATCCGGAAATGCAATACACGCTGTATTCCTCGTCGAACAGGGGATCGGAGCCGAACTCACCCAGGATCTTCCTGCACTCATTGATCAGCCTGCGTTTGAATTCCAGTGTGGTGTTGGACAGGATGTCGTCCATGTCCAGCGAAGCCTCGACAACCACCACGTCCGGCAAATAGGCCTTGACGACGAAGCGGACCTCGATGCCGTCGCATTCACGCATTTCGATCCTGATGATCTTCTGTTTCGGGATCACGTCCGGGTAGCTCGGCGCGCTCGGCGCGTTCTTGTCGGTCCGTGCGGGAACGACCTCCGTGGCCTCCAGGTTCATGTCCGTTTCGCCAAAGAGGAAGACAACCAGCCGTCCGGGCACCTTTTTGTTTTTTGAATCCATGATCGCAGTCCTTCTCGTGGTGGGAACAGCGCAGTCGTTTCAGCGTCTGCCTGTTATTTTTTAAAAACCTTCTTCAGCAGATCCGTCACCCGGGCGGCAGGGTCCTTTCGGATCTTCTGCTCTTCCTGGCCGACAATGGTAAAAAGACCGTCCAACGCCTTGCTCGTGACATAGTGGTCGAGGTCCACGGCCTCTTGCTTCAAGAACGGTATGGTTCTGGCCTTATCCATCATTTCCTTGAACGACCGGGTCACGCCCACATCGTTCATGGCCGCGGTGACCGTTGGTTTGAATGCGCCGTAGATGCGGTCAAAGGTCTTCGACTTGAGGAAGGAGGTCGCCGCCGTGTCGTTCCCGCGCAGGATGGCCACCGCATCGGGGATGCTCATCTCTTTCACCGCCGCGACAAAGAAATCAAGCGCCTGCGGCGCCGCCTTCTCGGCGGCCCGGTTCATGCTGAGAATGAATTTATCGACGTGTTTTCCCAGGCCGGCCTTTCGCATGACCTTTTCGATCCTCGCGATCTTTTCCGGGGCCGCGATCCTGATCAGTTGGTCGCCGAAATACCCGTCGACCTTCGAGACCTTCGTGACGCTGTTCCTGGCGCCAATGGACAACGCTTCTTTTAATCCCTCAGCGATCGTCTTCGCATCAAGCTCGCCGGAACCCCCGCTCCGCTCTTTCAGCTCTTTTTTTATCCGGTCGCGCAGACTTGCCTGCGCCGCGGGAACAGCAAGCAGGCAGATGACGAGAACGAGGAACGACAACAAGAACCGGTCTTTCATTCAGGCACCTCGGGAGAATAGGGAAAGGTCCCGGAGGTCAATGCCTGTATGCCGAACAGGACCAGCGAGACCAGGCCCCAGGCAAGACCGACGACCACGCCGGCGTCCACAATACCGCGCCACGGCTGATCCAGGAGACGTACGAGCAGAACGAGAACGATGATGCCGACAGTCACCGAGATGGACGTGATCTGCCTCCGGCGCGTGGCATGGAAAAAGCCCATGCAGAAGAGCGGTGCGAAGATCAGGTGGGAACGGCGCCCCTGCTGCTGAAGATAGCGGGCGCGGGCCGCAACGCGCGGCGAAAAACCCTGCTGGAACGCGCGAAACCCTTCGACATACGCCATAAAAAGAACCACCAGTGCCAGGCTGATCGTATGATACCAGTAAAGTTCAAAGGTAAGAGCGTTGATCGCCATCGGAGTCATCCGATAGATGGCGCTCCCGAGCAACAGAGCGACCCCTGCCAAGCCCCACCATGCACCCAACTTCCTCTGCATTACCTTCAGTCCCTTCGGCGAAAAGCATGTACGATACCGGCAGCAGGCGCTTTCCGATAATGTTTTAACTGTACTGGAAATCAGGAAGCAGGTCAAGAAAAAGTCCCCGGTCCCGGGGACGGGTCGGTCCGGGGTGAAGCACGATCTTTATTTGAGCTGAGGCGCTATCTGTTCAAGCAAAAGTCCCCATGCCTTTTTCCAGGTTGACCAATCGTGTCTCCCTGCAACGACCACCACACGCCCAGCCGGCAGCACGGTAGCCAGGAGATCCTGTCCATAGGCAAAACGGTCCCATCGCCCGTACCCCAGGTAAACGGGAGGATATTCCGAAGCGCGGCCCTCATAACGCTTGAGCCATGACCAAAACTGGCGGTCCCAATCTTTTTCTTCTATGGTTCCCGGGGCCCAGGAGCGCAGTGCGCCGGCATGCTCTATTTCGTTTATGATCTTCTTATCGCCGGCATAGACGCCAAGCAGCACTACACCGGATATATCAGCGGGGTATCGGGCTGCGTAGAGGACCGAACCATAGGCGCCCAACGAGTTGCCCACAAGCCAGATGCGGTCGTATCCTCTTTTTTTTGCAGGATCGATGACATCCTGTTTTAACCGCATCAGGACCGAGCCGTTCTGGTAGTACCCAAGGTGGGCGTTCACGCCGAGGACAGCAACATTCAGATTGCGCTCCCGAAGCATGGCAATGAGGCCGTTCCGCTTAAAAGCATCTGCTGCGTCGCCATTGCCGGGAAGATAGACGAGAAGGATACGAGGGGGTTGCTCTGAGCCGGCCAATTGCTCGGTTTCGATCGGTATACTAAACTGCCTTGCGCAGCCGCTTTGAAATACCGCCAGGACCGCGAACAGAAATACATAACCTGCCGCTCTGCGGAACGAGCGCCGGAAGGAACCTTCCGCCCTGTGCCGCATTCCGTGATGATCAGCATGTGCCGGCATATCCGTTGACCTCATTACGACCGGGGCTGTCTATAAACAGATCGGGACGGCCTTTTGAGCGGCCGTCCCTTGATATGGTACATTCATCCCGTCATGCCTCCACAGCATCGCGGGTCCGATAAATGAGCGCCTTTCCCCCGGCGCCCCCATTCCAACGAAATTATTTGTGGCACTTGGCGCAGTTCTTCGATTCCTTCACGTCAAAGGACTTTTCGCCATTGTGGCACTTGCCGCAAAAAGCCCCCTTGGTGATCTTGGTCATATCCATTTTATAGGAACCCTGCGTCATCTGGAAAACCTGATAGTGGCAACCAGTACACTTTAAACCCCTGCCTTTTACATGTATTTCATGACTGAAAACTACCTGCGATGCCCCTTTGGGCCGAAAGGTAAGATCGCCGCCCCCAACCACCTGGGCGCCCGCGTTAAAGGCAAGCATCATGCTGAGCATAAAACAGATCGCGAATATCTTTTTCATTCCCCCACCCCTTTCTGAAAAAAGATTTGGACTGCCCTGTCTGTTGAGAGTATACAGCAGGTTAAAGAAACCTGCCTCAAAATTCAATCATGGTTCCCATGGTTCTTCTTGTCACGGCCGTTAACGCGGACAAGCGATCTTCTTCGGCGACGACAACATTATGCAGTGAATAAGCTCATATGTCAAGACCGTGTCTGGTAAAAGAAACACGGCTCTTTTGCAGGGTAACTGTTCTCGCCGAATGCCGTCAGGAACAGACAAAGCGAACAGGCCGCACCTATTTCAACGTCAGCGAAGTAAGCTCCTGGAAGGTCAGGACCTTTGCCTTTCCGGACTGAGCGGCGAACACAGCGGCCTGCTCTCTGGTCTTGAACGCAACAATGCCGTATCCCCTGGGCGTTTTGATCTCCGGCCCATAGTCGAAGAAGGCATTCTCGATGAGAATAGGCTCGTTGGTAAGATAGTCATAGACCCGTGCATTGCTGTCAAAAGCCGACATCCTCATGGCACATTCTCCATCGCGCCAGAGCATGGAACACCCGATATCGTCGAAGGACATCGGTTCTATCCCCTCGGTCAGGGTAACGGAATACTTTTTGTTCACCTCGGATATGTTCTTATTGCATTTGTTGCACCACGTGGGGGCGGTCTTCTCTGCAGCCGGGGCGACAAGCGGCAGCAGTACCATAAGCAGCACCAGCAGAAAAGCGGAACGTTCCTTGAACATGATGAACCCCCTTGGCATATGAGCGACTATCGCGTCTTCAGCATTCGTCACAACGCTACCCGCCGATCGCCTTCAATATCCCCTGCATCAGCGCCGTCGGCGTGGGCGGACAGCCGGGTATGACCGCATCCACCGGAATGACCTTGTCTATTCCTCCCAGGGACGCATAGCTCTCGCCGAAAATGCCCCCGTTACAACCGCAGTCGCCTACGGCGATCACCAGCTTCGGTGTCGGCGTTGCGTCGTAGGTCCTTCTGAGCGCGATCTCCATATTGTGCGTTACCGGCCCGGTGACCAGCAGCAGATCGGCAAATCTCGGCGAAGCGGTGAAGTGGACACCGAAGCGCTCAATGTTATAGATCGGGTTATTGATCGCATGTATCTCAAGCTCGCACCCGTTGCAGGAGCCGGCATCCACCTGACGGATCGTGAGGCTTCGTTGAAAACGGCGCCTGATGGCCGCTTCCAGTTCGACGCCGATCTTCTCGATCTCGGGGTCGGTAACGGGAGGCAGTTTTTCCGTGACAATGCCGGTTCGGAATATCTGTCTGAGGATCCTGATCATAAGACTCCCAATAGATCAAATTCGAAACACTAATTTCTCAATCCTAAATGCAACGATCCAGATGGTGCAAGATCCTGTCATTCAGGCAGACGCTTCTGTAGGGGCGTATTGCATACGCCCTGGTGGGAATAACGACAGCAGCATGGGCGCAAGCATTGCGCCCCTACGACGCAAACGATTTTGCATCGACTCACAGGTCATGTCCCGAATAGGACTGGTTAAAGCTTTTATTGCACACCGGAAAGTCGGGAACGATGTTCCCGTGGATGCACTGCTCCAGCCCCAGCCAGTTGAGGCTCGACGGGTCCCTGACCATGCAACGGTTGATCTCTCCGTTCATTCCGGACTGCACCCAATAGAGGATCTCTCCGCGCCATCCCTCGACCGCTGCGAAACCGGACCGGTCAGGCAAGGGAGAACCAACGGCTGCGCTGATCTTTCCTGTGGGGAGCGTCCCCAACAATTCTCGAATGATCCTGATGGACTCACGCAGCTCTTCGACCCTGATCCAGGCACGCGCATGAACATCGCCGGAGATCAGCACCGGGACATTCACGTTGATCCGGTCATAAGGCGGGAACGAGTGATGGATGCGGCAGTCAAGGTTCAGACCGCTGGCACGCGCAACGAACCCGACCACCCCGAGGTCGCGCGCCTGCTCCGGTTTGAGCACGCCCGTATCCCGCACCCGGTCCTCCAGGGAAGAGTTCTCATCATATATCACGACGAGCCGTTCGAACTCTATTGCCAGCCATTCCAGTTCTTCCAGGATGGCCGCGTTGCCACCGTCCTCGATATCAACGGTTACGCCGCCCGGTACGACCCGGTCCATCATGAACCGGTGGCCGAAGAGCCTGAGGTTCGTGCGGAGCAAACGTTCCTTCAACCGGTGGAACTGGTACAAAAGGACCGCGAAGGCGACATCATTGCAAATAGCGCCCAGATCCCCGAGATGATTTGCAATGCGTTCCCGTTCAAGGAACAGTGCCCGGAGCCACATGGCCCGGTCTGGAACGATAGCGCCGGTCAATGCTTCCACTGCCTGGGCATAGGCCAGGCTGTGACCGACCGTGGTATCGCCTGACACGCGCGCAGCCAGACGCGCTGCCTCCTGCCAGGAGAAGGACTCGAAGCGCTTCTCAATACCCTTGTGAACGTAGCCCAGTTTTTCCTCAAGATTGATGACATCCTCGCCCATGGCCTGGAAGCGGAAATGGCCGGGCTCGATGATGCCGGCATGGACCGGCCCCACCGGTATCTCGTAGATCCCCTCGCCCTCTGCCCGGATCCAGCGGTATTCACCCGGGACCCGCAACAGTTTTGTGGAGGCGTTGAAGGTCTTTCTGAGCGGCCAGACATCGATCGGCCAGTCCTCGTGTTTGATCCAGGGCCGGTCGTCAGGATTGCCGACCGGTATCAGTCCCATGAGGCTCTGGATCTGGCGTTCGAGCCGGTAGGCGGCAACGAACTTTTTGGTCAGGCTCGGAAAGGTCGGATCGTCGGCCGGCACCTCGGTCTTCACCACAAGGTACTCGCGCTCTCTCCGGTAGCAGGCGTACACAGCGAACCCCCTGCCCATCAGGGTCTCATCAGCAGCCCATTCCCCGGCGAGCAGCGCGTATTCCTGTTTGAGCAGCCGCGCCGCTTCAGCGAACCGCTTCCGCGGAACGATAAGGGACATCACGGAAGAAGGAGCTATACTGTCATCCTCTTTCGCATCAGGGCCCAGCACGTTCATTATGAGGTTCTTTAATCTGATCATTGCATATCCTTAAAGCCGTTATTCCGCAATCCGCGATCCGAAATCCGCAATGGAATATTATTTCAATAACAGCACTGCCGTCTGGAACCACCCGGCCAGGAACTTCGGCATATACAGGCCGAGCACCAGGACAAGCGCCATGTGCAGCAGCACGGGAATATGAGCGACCTTCAAACGCTTCTGATAGGCTGGTATCTCGCCTGCTACCATGGGCTGCACCTTCCGAAACAGCGCCGCAAACGTGACCGCCAGCCCCAGGAGCAGGAACGGCGCCAGAAATGGCGCGTCCTTGATGGTCGCCGTCAGGATCAGGAACTCGCTCGTAAAGACCCCGAAGGGCGGCATTCCCACGATCGCCATAACGCCCAGCGCCATGCCCCACCCGACCAATGGATTGCCGCGAATGAGCCCCTTGATCTTGTCCATCTCCTGCGTCCGGTGCATCTGCGACGCATGTCCCACGGTAAAGAAGATGGCCGACTTGGTGAGGCTGTGGACCAGCATGTGGAGCAGCGCTCCGAAGGTGGCCACCGGCCCGCCCAGGCCGAAGGCGAAGGTGGCAATGCCCATGTGCTCGATCGAGGAATAGGCGAACATGCGCTTGATGTCCTTTTGGCGCAGTATGGAGAAGGAGGCGACAATGATCGAGAGCAGGCCGAAACCCATCATGATATTCCCGGAGTGGTGCGTACCCGTTGACCCGTCTACGAGGACCTTACACCGGACCAGCGCATAGAGCGCGATGTTCAGCAGAAGGCCCGAGAGCACGGCCGAGATGGGGGTCGGGCCTTCGCTGTGGGCATCGGGAAGCCAGTTATGGAGCGGGACCAGCCCGACCTTCGTGCCGTAGCCGACCATGAGAAATACAAAAGCAAGGGACAAGATCGTCGGTTCAAGCTGGCTGCTCACCTGTGCAAGGTTCGTCCAGTGGAGCGCGGCGCCGCCTGCGCCAAGCACTTTTTCCGCGGCAAAGTAGAGCAGCACGGTGCCGAACAACGCAAGCGCGATACCCACGCCGCAGAGGATGAAGTATTTCCATGCCGCTTCGATCGATGCAGGCGTCCGGTAGAGGGACACGAGGAGCACGGTAGACAGCGTGGCCAGCTCCATGGCGATCCAGAGGATACCCACGTTGTTCGTAAGGAGGCAGAGCAGCATGGCAAAAATAAAAAGCTGATACATGGCGTGGTAGAACCGCATCCGACGGTGCCCCAAGGTCCCGTGCTCGCGCTCGCGCCGCATGTAGCGCCGGCTGAAGATGGCGGTGGTCATGGAAACAAATGCGGTCAGTACGGACAGGTAGATGCTGAAGGCATCCACAAAGAAGAAGTCGTCCCATGCCAGGAGCGGCCCCTGCTCATAGACCTGGAACGCCAGCACAATGCCGGCCGCGCAGGTCGTTGCGGAACCGAGGATATTTACTTCGGGAGCATACTTCCGATCGCCGATGATGGCCAGCGCCAGCGAGGAGATGAGTGGAATGACTAAGAGAATCAGGAGATACATGAGAACCTCAATGGGTTTAAAACAACGAAACGTAATATTTCAGCAAGCGCATGGAGGTTCGTTTTTGCGACCCTCTCGCGATTGGCTAGATGTATCTGTTGTTTTCCTCTTACAGTGTTTGGCCGAAATATGTGATTTTTCCTCGCCACTTTTTGATCGACGAGAACTATTTTTTATTGTACTTGCCAAGCTTCAGCTTTTTGTTCAGTTCATCTAGTTCCTTTTTTTGCTTGTCGGTCAGTTCCCAACCACCGAGACTCTCGACATATGAGTCTACCATTTCGGGTGTGATGTTTTTTGCTGATGGTGCTTTTCTTTTGGAAATCATATTGCTCCCTTTTTCAATTTGCATGACGTAACTTGTTAAAATGTATCGGAACAGGATTTTACTTTACCTGACCGACAGACTCATTTTTTTTATAACAGTAATTAATGTATCCCATTCACCGGTCCGCTCGAATTTTAATTTATCTTCAGTGCCAGTGTTCCAGAATAAAGTATATACAGGAGAGCCAATGTTCTCAGGTGTGACTTTCCACCTGTATGTTTCGCGTTCTGAAATAGTCACATACAGACATTCGATGTTATCATTGCTTGATCTGATTAGATTAAAGTTCTCTCGGATTTGTTTAATTGAAACCTCACCGAAAGAACCTCTATTTTTAATTTCCAGAATTGCCAACACATCGTTAGCATTATATAAAATATGATTTGCAGGACTGGAGTCAGATTTTAAAATCAAAAGGTCAATCTCTAATGGGATTCCTTTTATATACACATCGCGATCCGAAACGAAAAGACCCTCTTGTCTTAAAGCAGATCGAATGAGCTCAACCGCTAAAGCACCCCTATATTTGGAGCATTTGGGACCACAATCACTTTTTCTTTGCCTCACTTCCTCCAAAATAAATGAATCCATAATAATCCTTTTTTAACCAGTCTGCAGGTTGAGCTACGCATCTCAGCCAACATCTTTGAACGCTGTTGAGTAAGGTGATGCATTTTACCCGACCCACCAACTGATCTTACTTTTTCGATTTTACGGCTGGCTTCGTTCTGTCGCCTATCCCCAGGAGAAGACCTTCAACGCTGATATCCTCGTCAAGCTCGTCCCAGTGTATTCCCGTGCCACCGCCGCTTAGTTCGAACTGCAGAAGCGCCTCCTTCGTTGCGTGCAATAATCGCGGGAAATACGCCAAGGGAACAGAAAGCTGCCTTCCATCGGTTAGTTCCAGCCAGATATTTGCTTCATCAAACCAGACTCTTTTAGCTGCCGCTGTGGCGGTTAAAGTTGTCATTCCAAGCCTCCATCATCAACGATTGATTCTCACGTACTACATTCTCTATTTCTTTCAGCTCCGAAGGGTTCATATCGTATGAATCTGCGAGCATTATCTCCGGATCTATCCAATATTTTGCCACCCTCGCTCCACTTCTTACATGAACATGGGCAGGTTCCAAGGGGTTTCCTTCATTCGAGAAAAAGAAAAACCGGTAGCCTTTGTATCTCAATACTATCGGCATATTGCTTGCCTTATCCTTTTATTAACCTGCGTTTGGAAGATGTTGGGCAGAAAAGCACTGTCTAACAAACTTGCGCGGTGTTCGTCCAATGGACGGTCATTTTGGCAGCCCGTATTTTGCGCGGACTTCGCGAACATCGGTAGTTCGCCCTGCCATGCTGTCATCCAGCCCTCGTTCAATCACCTCACGCACGTATATCTCATGCATCAGATCATCCCATGTCGCGTTATCCGGCATCATGTCCACAAGCCGTTTTGCTTCTTGTTTGCTCATCATAGAACCCATTGCTGACCTCTTTGCCCCGTTATGCCTTGCAATGTTTCGAAAGGGTCATACCCTGTCCGCCCTCATCTGCTCCAAGTCACCGTCCCACTGGAGCTTGCCCTCGAGTTCCATTATGCGTTTTCTTTTCTCTTTTTTAATCAATTCCTCCAACGCGTAATGCACCAACTCTTTTTTTGTTTTCAAATGAGTGATCTTGAGCCCTTCCTTTACCAACTTATCGTCTATATCAATGCTCGTTCTTGACATAAACCCCTCTTAAACTTATTCATGCAAATTAGCAGAATCGTTTGTATTGCTCACGCAATGCTGACATGCAATCTCTTGCCCAATGCCCCAGCAACACGTTCCAAGGTAGAGAGTTTGATGTCTTCCGCGTGATTTTCTATTCGTGATATGGCAGTCTTCTTTGTCTTCAGTCTTCGGGCCAGCTCCTCCTGGGTCAGGCCCGCTGACTCGCGCGCCTCACGAAGAAGTACGCCGACATTGAACTGCTCATATCCCTTCTCGTAATCCTGCGCAAACTTCTTGTTAGTTTTCTTTCTGTCGCTGATATATTTTTTCAGATCATTCATGATATTATGTTAACCTACACGTTAACCCCTGTCAAGGTGATTTTAGCCGTTCCCCTCACCCTCCGCCCTCTCCCGCAAGGGGCGAGGGTACATTTTTGCATCAATCCTCTTCCTTCAACCTCGCCATCTGATCAACATCCAGGCTGTCGAAGGTGGTGCTAATGTGGAAAAAGAACATGCCGAAGATGAAGGCCGCGATCAACAGGTCGAGCGCAACACCCAGCTCGACCACCAGGGGCATGCCGTAGGTCGCGCTCGTGGCGGCGAAGAGAAGGCCGTTCTCCATTGCCAGAAACCCGATGATCTGCGTCACCGCGTGTTTGCGGGTTATCATCATGAGAAAGCCGAGCATGAACGTGGCAAGGGCCACGGCAATGGTCGAACGGGTGACCAGGGTCGAGAGTTCCCTGATGGGCGCCGTCAGATGGTAGGAAAAGATCACGAGAACGATACCGATGAGCATCGTGGTCGGGATATTGATGAGGGAATCTATTTCTTTATGGATCTTCAGTTTCTTGATCAGGATGTGCAGGATGTAGGGCAGCAGAACGACCTTCACCGAGAGCGTCAGGATTGAAGAGATATACAGGTGATGCGCGCCGCCCACAAACCCGACAATGGCGGTGCTGACGGCAAGCAGGAACCCTTGCCAGGCAAAAATATGGAGCAGCGCGTTCATCCTCCGCTGCACCACCAGGGCGAATGCGGTAAGCAGGATCAATGCGGCGAGAAGGCTGTTCAGCTGCGCTGCTATGGTGGAATTCATATTCCCTCGCTATTCCAGCATGAAATACGACATCATCCCCAGGGTCGCAAAAAGAAAGGCACTCCCCAGAAATTCCGTTATACGGAAGATCCGCATCTTCGCCAGTCCGGTCTCGATCAGCACCAGCCCCACCCCGACGAACCCCAGTTTCAGCACCAGGACCGCCAGTGCCGCGAAGACGACAAGCAGATCATCATTTAATGCGATCCCCCAGGGGAAGAATGACGCAATTCCAAGAACGACGAACAGATACAGTTTCATCATCCCCGCCCATTCGATAAGCGCCAGGTGCCTGCCGGAATATTCAAGGATCATGGCCTCGTGGATCATGGTGAGTTCCAGGTGCGTGTCCGGATTGTCGACCGGCACCCTCCCCGTTTCGGCAAGGGCTATAAGAATGAACGACAAAAGCGCAAAAACGAGCGACGGCCTGAGCATCGCATGCCCTCCCTGGGAAATGACCGCGGTCATCTGGGACAGGGAGGTGGATTTTCCCACGAGCGACACTGCGAACACGGCCATCAGCATGGCGGGTTCGGCGAGGGAAGCAATGGTCATTTCCCTGCTCGACCCCATGCCGCCGAAGGCGGTGCCGATGTCCATGCCGGCCAATGCCGTGAAGAACCGGGCAATGGCAAAGAGCGCCACCAGTACGATGACATCCGCCGTTGCCGAAAGCGGCAGGTCCGTTGACAAGGTGGGGATGATGCTTCCTGCCATAACCGAGACCCCGAACACGAGGTAGGGCGTGAACCGGAAGATCCACGATGCGTTCTCGGCAAGCACCACATCCTTGGAAAAGAGCTTGCAGAGGTCGCGGTAGGGCTGCGTTATGCTCGGCGACGTCCTGTTCTGGAACCAGCACTTCAGCATCTTCACCCAGCCTGCGAAGAGCGGAGCAAGGAGAAGCAGAAGGATGACCTGTGCAAGTTCTATGAGAAATGGATGGATCTTCAATGAGTAGCACCTCATACCACGGACAAGCAGGAACCAACATTTGCCACGAAGACACGAAGGCACAAAGAGATGCCTGAATCTTTCACGGCTTTATTCACTCCAGATTTCCAGAACGTTCTTCGTGTCTTCGTGCCTTCGTGGCAAAATAATTTTACCGTTATGCGAAAACTTCATCTGGAACGAGCGAAAATCATTCCAATCACTTCGAGAATATCAGCAGCACAATGATCGTTACGAACGAATAAATGAGATAGATCTGGATCCGTCCATGCTGCATGCGCCCGATCCTGCGCGACAACCAGAAGCTCGCGTCCGAGATCGGCTGGTAGAGCGCTACCCAAAAACGGTCGCGCACGCGAAGATGGTACTGCAACCGCTCGGGAAAAGCCCGGTGCGCCGCGGGCGGAAGCCGGCGCACATGCTCCTTAATGCTGAAGAGAAAACCGAAGATCCTGCGCAGGGGCATGGAAAAGGACGTGGCCGTATACTGCATCCGGTTGGTTATTTTTTCGAAACCGCAGTCCCAGAGCGGCGCCCGCCGGATCGTCCCGGAACGGGTGTGCAGCAGAAGGTACGTTATGGCCACCACGGCAAAGATCCCCACGAAAACCACGGGCGCCGAATAGGCAGCCCGCTCGTGGGAGATCGGGGTCAGCCACATCCAGCCGAACCCCGCTGCCGAGGAGGAAATGGTGTCGCCCACGAGGTATTCGGTGATCGGGTCCATCCAGTGGATCAGAACGGTCGGGAAGACGCCGAGTCCGAAACAGGTGACGGCGGCCAGGAGCATGCCGGTCCGCATGAACCAGTCTGCCTCATGAACATGGCCGTGATGGCTGCCTCGCCGGTGGCCGAGAAAGGTCACGCCGAAAGCTTTCACGAAAAGGGCCGCGGCAAGCGCGCTGGTAAGCGCAAGGAGCGCGGCGCCGAGCGGAATGAGCAGGTTCAGGAGCGGACTGGGGAGCGCCGGGGAAAGCAAAAAAGCCTGGTACGTGATCCATTCCGATACAAACCCGTTAAAGGGCGGCAACGCGGATATGGACAGGCAGCCGATAAGGAATAATGCGGCTGTCCAGGGCATGAAACGGATGAGCCCCCCCATGTTGTCCATGTTCCGTTCGTGCGTTGCATGAAGCACGGCGCCGGCGCCCATGAACAGGAGTCCCTTGAACATCGCGTGATTCAGGGTATGGTACAGGGTGGCGATCATTGCCAGGGCCGCGAGCAGCGACTGATCGAATGAAGTGAAGATCATGCCAAGACCGAGACCGATAAGGATAATGCCGATGTTCTCGACCGATGAGTACGCAAGCAGTCTCTTGAGGTCGGACTGCATCAGCGCGTAGAGGACGCCAAGGACCGCGGACAGAAGGCCGAACACCAGTACGAGAGCGCCCCACCACCAGGGGAAGACGCCGATGAGGTCGAAGATCACCCGCACCATGCCATAGATTGCGGTTTTGAGCATCACGCCGCTCATGAGAGCCGATATGTTCGACGGCGCCACCGGGTGGGCCTCGGGCAGCCAGACGTGAAGCGGGATCACGCCGGCCTTTGCGGAGAATCCGAAGAAGGCGAGCAGGAAGGCCGCTGTTGCAAGTCCGGCAGGGAGGTCCGTCTCGCGCATGGCGTCGAAGGTATAGCTCTGGAACCCGCTAAACCCGGTCGCCAGCCCCGCCATGATACCGAAGGACAGGAGGATGGAGATCGCGCCCACATGGGCCACGACAAGATAGAGGAAGGCAGCCCGTCTGTTCTCAACGCGTTCGTCCTCAAAGAGGACCAGAAAATACGAGGCCGCAGCCATCAACTCCCAGGCAATAAGAAAGAACAGGGCGTCATCAGCCAGAACGACCAGCTGCATGCCGGCAAGAAAGATGGAATAAAAGACCACCAGGCTCGTAACCGGCCGCTGCCCCAGAAATCCCTTGACGTACCCGATGGAGTAGATGGAGACGAACCCGGACAGCAGACCGACGACTGCGAGAAAAAAACCGGACAGGACGTCGAGTCTCAGGTGAAAGGGAAGATCGGGAAGGCCCAGGGGAATGACGATCTGGGAAATCGTGCCGCTTGCCACTGCCCAGACGCCTGCAGCTGCAGCAAGAAAGGAAGCTATCGTGGTGAAGGAAAAACCGACGATGACCAGGAGACGCTGATTATGACGCAGGACCGGCGTAAGCGCGAGCAGGCAGATAAAAACTGCAAAGGATGAGGCTATGATGCTAACCGGCGTAAGAACCACGTTGCAACCTCGCTCTATTTCCCTGGCTTTTTAACTAAAAATAGATCTCCCCGCGATATTCCAATCCGACAAGCCGAATCAAAAGCAAGAATCAAAGGCGTCTCTCGCAAACCAGGACGCAAAGGAAAGCGGGAAGTCCTGGTTTTGTTTAAAAAACGGTCGTTGTTATTGACGTATGCGCCTAATTATTTGGTGTAGCCATCAATGATCCGGGACAGCCCGAGCAGGATGGCCGTCGGTGTCGGCGGACAGCCGGGGATTGAACCATCCACCGGAATGACGTTCCCAACACCATCCGCGACTGCATAACTGCCCTTATAAATGCCGCCATTGATTGCACAATCTCCGCAGGCTACCACAAGCTTCGGGTCCGGCATCGCAAGAGAGACCTTTCTAAGCGCCAGCTCCATCTGCCGAGTTACCGGGCCGGTCACCAGCAGCAGATCAGCATGACGCGGCGATGCGACAAAATCGATACCGAACCGCTGGATATCGTAGATGGGGTTCATGATCGCCGTGCATTCCCATTCACAGGCGTTGCACGAACCCGCATCAACCTGCCTGATCCTGAGCGACCTGTTGAAGATTGTATCAATTTTCCCCTGGAAGTCAATGATCTTCGCCGCTTGCTCAGGCGTAACATCGAATCCTTCCGGAAAAGGGATGGCTTTCTTTTTGGTGAATACGTTCTTGAGTATTTCTTTCAACATAGTTTAACCACGCACGAGATGTGTATCTGACTCCTGACTCCTGACTCCTGACTCCTGACTCCTGACTCCTGACTTCTGATTTCTCACTTCTCACTTCTCACTTCTAACTTCTTACATATCCGTCCCCGAGTACGACAGATTAAAGCTCTTATTGCACAGAGGGAAGTCAGGCACAATATTGCCATGCACCGCAAAGGGCACCGCCGGCCAGTTGCAATATGACGGCGAGCGCAGTTTCACCCGAAGCGGCCTTCCCTCCCTGTCCGCCATGACCCAGTAGAACAGCGAGCCCCGCGGCGTTTCCGCATACCCCAACGCAGAGGCATAAGCCGGTATTGTTGTGACCGGTACGGCCAGCTCGCCTTGGTACCCGCTTTCCATCAGCGCCTGGATCATGGAGATGGAGCACTCCGTTTCCTCTGCCCTGATCATCATGCGTGCGAGCACATCACCCTGCTCATGGGTGTGGGCCTCGAAGATCAACCGGTCGTAGAGCAGATGGGGATGGGATTTCCTGATATCGTCGGGCAGTCCCGAGGCGCGCGCGGCCACGCCCGTGACCCCCAGCTTTCGGGCAATGTCCTTGGACAGTCGACCGGTGTTCGTGAGCCGCTCCATATGCGAGACCGACCCGGTCAGAAGCTGCATAAAGCACTTGTATTCCTTCGTGGCCCAATCCAGGGTCATCAGAATATCATCGGCCTGAGCGTAGACATCCCGCGTGACGCCGCCCACGACGTTCACGCCGCGCAGATACCTGCTGCCCGTCAGCCGCTCGTTCAGTTGCATGAGCCGCTCTTTGATGACCGCTCCCTTGGCGTAGCCCACGGCCAAGGCTGTTCCAGCGCACATATTCCCCATATCGCCGATGTGGTTGTACAACCGCTCAAGTTCAAGGACCAGCGTTCTGACGGCCGCAGCCTTTTCCGTGATCTCCATGCCCATCATCCGTTCGACGGCCATGCAGTAGGCGGCGCCGTGGGAAAAGGAAGACGTCCCGGACACGCGTTCGGCAAGCCTGACGCCATCCATGAAACCAAGCTTTTCGAACTGTTTTTCCGTGCCCTTGTGAGTGTAGAACAACCGGGGCTCCAGAAAGAAGATGGTCTCTCCGATAGCGCTGAACCGGAAGTGCCCGGGCTCGATAATGCCGGCATGCACCGGGCCTACCGGGATCTGGACGATCCCCTCGCCCGTGACGTCCAGGAAGGGATGGGGCACCTTGATCGCCCTTCCCTCGCCCCACTCCTTTTTCTCGGGATCGGATATGCTCCAATCCTTGCGAAGCGGGTGGCTGTCCGCGGGAAAGGCCTCGTGAAAGACAAGCCTGCGCGGGTCGGGATGCCCGATGGGCGCCAGTCCGAAAAGATCGCTGATCTCCCTTTCGTACCAGTGAGCAGCAGGGATCACCGGCGTGAGCGAGGGAAAGGAGGGGGCGTCCTCCTTTACCGGCAGAACAATTATGGTAAATACGTCCGAACCCGGAATGGAGAACACCACATAGATCCGGAAGAGCCCGTCCTTTTCCCGCTCGTCGTTCGCGAACATGAGCCGCAGCAGCGCATGGTGTTTGACGTGGAGCTTAAGGCAGACCTCCCTGAAGTCACTGCTGTCGACTTCGACGTAGACCTCGTTGAGGTGGTCCCGCCGGGCCCGATCTTTATGGAGAATACTTTCCATATTATTTCACTCCCAGGACCAGCACGCAGGCTCTGATCGTCTCGTCTATGAACCCGGGGACCCTGACGCCCGTCACGATGATCGCCGCGGCCAGGGCGATCATGACCGCATTGCCGAGCATGTTGCCCATGCTGAAACGCGACGCCTTGAAGCGGGCAAGGTGTACATCGCTTATTGCGCCCGGCGCGCCGAAAAGCATTTTCCCGAACGCGGAAAGCACCCCATAGAAAACCAGCGCGATAAAGAAAAGGAAAATGCCGATCACCAGCCACATACCCTTGTCCACGGCTGCCTTCAGGATCGTGAACTCGCTCAAAAATATATTAAAAGGCGGCGTGCCCGACAAAGCCAGGGCGCCGATGAACGTGAGCGTCCCCAGGAGCGGCATGATGGAAAGCACTCCGTTCACGTTCGCGATGTTCGTGGAGCCGAACCGCGCCTGGATCTTGCCCGAGGCAAAGAACATAAGCGGTTTCGCGAAGGTATTGCTCAGCACATGGAGCAAAGCGCCGTAGATGCCGACGGGCCCGCCGATGCCGACGCCGAGGACGATGATGCCCATGTGTTCGACGCTGCTGTAGGCAAGGAGCCGCTTGAAGTTGTTCTGGACCAGGATGAACACGGCCGCAATGCCCACGGAGATGAGCCCGAAAATGATGAGCAGGTTGCCGGTAAAAGCATCGCCCGTCGACGGCTCCGTGATCGAAACAAAGCGCATGATGGCGTAGAACGCGGTCCAGCCCGGCAGAAGAGCGCTGATCGGGCTCGGAGCCTCACCCTGAGCATCGGGCAGCCAGTTGTGCACCGGCGCAAGACCTGCCTTGGTCCCGTATCCCACGAGCACAAAAATGAAGGCGAGCTTCATCGTCTCGGGGTTCAGCTTCGGGGCAATGCTCTTGAGCATTGTCCAGTTCAACGCGCCTTCGGCGCCCATGACCGCGGTCGAGGCGTAATAGGTGATGAACGTGCCCAGGAGCGCGAAGGTGATGCCCACGGTGCAGAGAATGATATATTTCCAGGCAGCCTCGACCGCCAGCGGACGCTTGCGGAATCCGAGCCCGATGAGCAAGGCAGAGACGATCGTCGTTGCTTCCATGCCGATCCACATGAGCGCCAGGTTGTCGGCCATGGTCACGAGCAACATGGTGAACACAAACAGGTGGAACAGCCCGTAATAGCGCCGCATGCCCCGAAAATCGATAAGCCCCGCATCAAGCTCGTTATCCAGGTAGCCGATGGAGTAGACCGCCGATGCCAGGCTGTACAGGATCATGAGCCCCATGATGTACGCCGAAAAAGCGTCCATGAAGAGCGCTCCGTTTGCGGAAGCGATGGGCGTGGACACCGCCCCGACGATGACCGGCGCCGCATAGGCCGCAAGCGCGACGATGCCCGCGAGGTTCGCATACCCGATCAGCCGCGGACTCTTGAGCAGATAGCACACCAAGGCAGTTGCCAATGGAATGAGCAGTATGGTTAACACGTATTTCCCCGCATTGATAGATAAATCCGCAATGGAATCATCCTTTCAGCACCGTCAGTTTATCCAGGTCGGCCGTGGCAAAGGTACGCCTGATCTGCACCGCGAAGATGCCGAGAATGATCACGCCCATGAGTACATCGAACAGCACGCCCAGTTCAATGATCGTCGGCATCCCGAAGGTCAGGGAAAACCCGGCGAGGAAGAGGCCGTTCTCCATGAACAAGAGCCCCATGACCATCGTCAGGGCCTTCTTTCTCGTGATCATGATAAAAAGACTGATAAGGATGACGGCAATGGCGATCTGCAGCACGTTCCGGGAGAACCCGGTGACCGTAATGCCGGTCTTGAGCGAGGCATACACCACGGCGACGAGAAGGCTCGACAGGGCAAGAGAAAGGGTATTGCTGATAACGGGTTGAATAATATGGGTCACCCGCATCTGCCGGATGATTTTTCTCAGAAAGAGCGGGATCAGAATACCCTTGGTCGCAAGGGTGAGCAGGGCCGCGACATAAAGATGCGACTCGTCAGCGAGAACGGCCACCACGGCGATCAAGCAGGCCAGGAGCCAGGAGTTGATCGTATAAGCCTTCACGTAGGATTCAATGCTCTTAAAAGCATTCAGGGTGACCGCGGTCAGAAGAAGACCGACGGAGATGAAATCGATTATGGAATACGCCTCGAGCCAGGTTTTCATGTCGCTACGCTCCATTGGAAATTGAAGATTGGAAATTGGAAATTTAAAATTTTCAAAAAACACAGTAACTATTCTACAATCAGATCAGGTGCATGAACGTATGCTTCGTACGGGCGCAATGCTTGCGCCCTTGCTGCTGTAGCTATTGCCACCAGGGCGTATGCAATACGCCCCTACAAAAACGTTTGCCGGTTGCATCATGCTGAATAGTTACAATTTTCAAAGCATTTACTTTTTCACACTTTGATAATGGGCCTGGCAATCCATTTTCAAATTGAAAATTTCCAATCTTCAATTTCCAATTCGACACGCACCGCGTGTCGCCCCTACTTCCCCATCATGATATGCGTCACCAGCGAAAGGAACGCGAGCACGAACGCGCCGCCGAGAATGGACGGCAGCTGGAAAAACCGGACCTTGGCCCGCGTCGACTCGACCGCCGCCATCACGATGCACAGACCGAGGATCTTGACCGCATAGATGCCGATCGACAGGGCAAGCACCCCGGCGCCGGCCGTCCGCGCAATTCCCTTCGGGAGAAAGATGTCGATCGCCAGCGTGAACAGGACCATCTGTTTTATAGAATGCGCCCATTCCATGAGCGCAAGGTATCGCCCCGAGTATTCCAGGATCATGCCTTCATGGATCATGGTCAGCTCCAGATGGGTGTCGGGATTGTCGACCGGCACTCTTCCGGTCTCCGCGGTTATGGCAACCAGCAGGGCCGCAAGCGCCAGCAGGTGCGACGGCGAGTACAGCGCGCGCTGCGCATCGGCGATCCGGGCGATGTTCGTCGACCCGGCGGTAATGGCAGCCGTAAAAAGCGCGAGCATCATCATGGGTTCCACCAGGATCGCGACCGTCATTTCGCGGCTGCTCCCCTCGCCTCCGAACACGGTCCCGGCATCGAGCCCGGCCAGGGCCATGAAGAACCTCCCCAGCGCAAAGACCGCGATGAGGGCGATAACATCCCCCATCATCCTGGAGACCGACTGCGTCGTAACGACCGGGACGAGCAGGGCTGCGGCGGCAGCGGACGTGAAGACGACGTACGGCGCGGCCGTGAAGATCCACGAGGTCACCCGGGAAACGACCATGCCCTTCTTGAACAGCCGCAGCAGATCATAGTAGGGCTGCAGCACGCCGGCGCCGACCCTGCCCTGCATGTTCGCCTTCAGCTTCTTGATCACCCCGTTCACCAGGGGTGAGAAGCAGATGATTATGAGAAACTGAAAATTTTTCATAGCCTGTACAGATGCACCATTTCAGTAACGTAAAAATAAACAAGCTTCAAAAAAACAGCAAGAATTTGTCTCGCAAAGGCGCAAAGGACGCCAAGAAAAGCTTAACCCACAGCCTACTTCTTGGTCTTAAATCAGAAAAGGATTTTGATCCAAGGTTTCCTTTGCGACCTTTGCGCCTTTGCGAGAGACGCTTTTTGTTTCGGCTTCAAGTTCCAAATATCAACAACACGATCAGCGTGATCAAAATATACCCGAGATACAGCTGCAGGCTGCCGGACTGGAGCAGCTTCACCTTGCCTGCGACAGCATGTACGGCGCGGGTCACCGGCTCGTAGACATACCGTTCAAAGAACGGGGTGATCTCGCCGCCGTAGTGAATGGACCGCACGAAAAAAGGCTTGATGATGTAGGAAACCTTCATGTCCCGGCTCGGAAGATAGATGCGTTTGTAGATGATCCGAAGCGGCTTGGTGAATGCCGTGGCCGTGTACTGCATGCGCGGCGTAAGCCCGCGAATGCCGCAATCCCATGAATCACCGTACACGGTCTTTCTCCGCTTGCCTGCGTACCTCACGAACAAAACAGCGCCGATGAAGACCAGCAGCATGACACCGGCAAGCGCCGCGGTCGAAAGCGATGCCTCTCCGCCGGGAGTCATAAGGATGCCCTGCTGGTCGAGCTCGACAAAAGATCCCGTAATGGCAACTACTGCCGGAGATAGCAGCGCCACGGGAATGCGGGGGAAAACGCCGAAGAGAACGCACAGAAGCGCCAAAAGCGACATGCCCGCGATCATCCATGCCGACGATTCCCGGGCCTCCGTTGCGTGTTCGCTCCGCGCCATGCCGAGGAAGGTAGCGCCGAAGGTCTTCACAAACCCGGCGGCAACGATCGCTCCCGTCAGCGCCAACGCCGCTCCCCCCAGGGGCGAAACGATCTTTGCAAGCACGGAAGGAGAATTGAAGCCGAGCAGGAGCGACTGGTAGGTGAGCCACTCGCTCACGAATCCATTGAGCGGCGGAAGGGCCGAAATGGAGACGGCGCCGACGAGAAACAGGGCGCCCGTCCAGGGCATGAGCTTCAGGAGCCCGCCCAGTTTTTCCATGTTCCTCGTCCGCGCGGCGCGAACAACGGAACCCGCGCCCAGGAACAGAAGGCTTTTGAAGAGGGAATGGTTTAATGCATGATACAGGGCCGCCGCAAGAGCAAAGCTTGACAACGCAAGCATCCCGTTGCTCCGGAACATCATGGCCGCTCCGATGCCCAGCAGGATGATCCCCACGTTCTCCACGCTCGAGTAGGCAAGAAAGACCTTGAGGTCGTTCTCCATGATCGCGTAGAGGATGCCCAGGACCGCCGAACTCGCGCCGACCACGATGACCGTTATTCCCCACCACTCCGGCCCCGCGCCCAGCACGTCCATGGTGATCCGAAGAAAGCCGTACACGGCGGTCTTGATCATAACGCCGGACATGAGAGGGGTGATGTTCGAGGGCGCGACCGGATAGGCCCGGGGGATCCAGGTATGGAGCGGGATAATGCCCGCCTTGGTGCCGAAGCCGATGAGGGCGAAGATGAAGACCAGGGACCGGACTTCCCGGGGAAGCGCTGCTGCGGCCGCGCGCATGGACGAGAACTCCATGCTGCCCGTATAGTGATACAGCACGAGGAAGAGAACGATGATAAAGGCCGTTCCCAGGTGGGTCATCACCACGGTAAACAGGCCCGCCTTTGCCGAATGTTCATTCCGGTCGAAGACCACGAGGAAATAGGCGGCCACGGCCATGGTCTCCCAGCAGACCAGAAAGGTGATGATGTTCGCCGAAAGGACCACGCCGTACATGCTCAGGATCAGGATGGTATAAAAGAAGCCGAGGTAGCCGGCGTTCTTGATCCCGCGGGTGAAGCCGATGGAGTAAAGAGAAACAGCGATGGTGATGAGCGAGATGAGGACGACGAAAAAGCCCGAGAGCGCGTCGCAGGAAAAGGCAAAGCTGAAGATCGAGGTTATGGGGATCATCGTACCGATAAAGGCCGGAGAAAAGAGGAGATACCCGCCTGCGGCGAGAAAGAGGAGTGCCCCTGTCAGGGAGAAGAGATAGCTGAAGTTTCGTACTTTCGAGAGCGGGAGCTGTGCAGCGGCTGCGCCGGAAAGAAAAAAGATGATGCCCAGAGAGAATATATGTGCTACGTCCATTGATTAAATACGAGCAGAGCTCAAGCAAAGGACCTGCTGAGGTGCGCGAAGGATCTCGATTTTCAAAGTTCGACGACCGTGGTGCTGCCCTGTTGATCCCAGGTCGTGATGCCGAAAAAACAAAAGCGAACAAAATGTACAACAACTGGACGTGTCCTGTCAAGATTAAAATGGCCTTTGGCCTGTTTCAACAGCCATGAGCGTCGAAAATCCATATCTAAGACCCGCTAAGAAGTAATATCTGAACAAAGGAATAAGGGCGGGTTTGAAACCCGCCCCTACCTGAAGAACCAAGGGCGTCTCTCGCAGAGAGGCGGAGGCGCGGAGAGAGCAAACACCCTCTCCTTCAAGGAGAGGGAGGGGGTGAGGATGGGTTTCTTGGTTCCCCATGCGAAATTTTAGCCAGGCGATCGAGTCCGAGGGTTAAGGTGTCACCTTTCTTCGGGCGCTCAAGAAAGGTGACAAGAAGCTTTCCCGAATGTTCTTCTTGCCAAAGAGGACGGACTTCAGTAAGATTGGCAGCACGTTCCGAGAGCTACTTAAACCTATGCCAATAAAAACACTCCTCATCACGCCGCCCTTCACCCAGCTCAACACCGCCTACCCTGCCACGCCTTACTTGAAGGGTTTTCTAAAACTCCACGGCTACGAGGCGGCACAGGCGGACCTGAGCATCGAAGTGATGAATGCCATCTTCTCCCAAAAGGGATTCCAGGCGCTTTTCGACCAGCTCTCCGCGAGCAAAACTCTCTCACCCAACTCTCTTCGCATCTTGAAAAACAGGGATTACTATCTCCAGACCGTGGACCTGGTCATGAATTTTCTGCAGTACCGGGACACAACGCTTGCACAGCGCATATGCTCTGACAATTTCCTGCCCAGGGCATCGCGATTCGACCAACTGCCCGATCTGGAATGGTCTTTTGGAAGCGTCGGGGTGAGCGACAAGGCCCGGTTCCTGGCAACGCTCTATATAGAAGACATCGGCGATCTGATAAAGGACGGCATTACCCCCTATTTCGGCTTCAGCCGCTATGCGGAAAAGCTGGGCATGTCCGCTCATTCTTTTGCTCCCATCGACCAGGCTCTGCAGCAGCTCGAGAATATCATCGAGACCTGGATGCTCGAATTGTTGAAAGCGCATATCGAAAAGCAGCGTCCCGATGTCGTGGGTCTGACCATCCCCTTTCCCGGAAACCTCTATGCCGCGCTCAAATGCGGACAATACATTAAACAGAACTATCCTCACATTAAAGTTGTCGCCGGCGGCGGTTATGTGAACACGGAACTGCGTGAGCTTTCCGAGCCTGCGGTATTCAACTATGTTGACTTTATTACGCTGGATGATGGGGAACGCCCGTTGCTGCATATTCTGGAATGTCTTGATGGAAAAAGGAACGCTGCCGAGTTAACCCGGACGTTCACGAGAACGAACAACGAAGTGCGCTATATAAGCGGTAAGGAAGACTGCATTTCGCACAAGGACGTCGGATGTCCTGACTACTCGGACCTGGCTCTCGATAAGTACCTGTCTCTTATCGATCTTGCCAACCCCATGCATCGCCTCTGGAGCGACGGTCGCTGGAACAAGCTTACGATAGCACACGGCTGTTACTGGCATAAATGCTCCTTCTGCGACACGACCCTCGACTATATCAATCGCTTTGACAGTGCTTCGGCCACTGTGCTGGTCGACAGGATCGAACAGATCATTGCCCAGACAGGCCAGACCGGTTTTCATTTTGTCGACGAAGCTGCGCCGCCTGCGGCCTTAAAAGAACTGGCCCTGGAGCTCTTGAGAAGAAAGATCAGCATTTCCTGGTGGGCCAATGTCCGCTTCGAAACCGCATTTACCGAGGACCTCTGCCGACTGCTTGCAACATCAGGCTGCATTGCCGTCACCGGCGGACTGGAAACCGCCTCCGACAGGCTGCTCAAGCTGATGAACAAAGGCGTGACCGTTAGCCAGGCAGCGCAGGTATGCAGCAACTTAAGCAATGCCGGCATCATGGTGCATGCCTACCTCATGTACGGCTTCCCGACGCAAACCGCACAGGAGACCGTTGATTCTCTTGAGATCGTACGGCAGTTGTTCGACCAGGGGCTCATCCAATCCGCCTTCTGGCACCAGTTCACCGCAACCGTTCATAGCGACGTGGGGAAAAACCCCGAGAAATATAACGTCAAGATCATAACGCCGCCTGAGGGCAAGTTTGCAAAGAACGACCTGCAGCATGAAGATCCAACCGGCTGCGACCACCCCGCTTTTACGCAAGGCCTGAATAAGGCGGTTTACAATTTCATGCACGGCATCGGCACGGACCATCCGGTCTCCGACTGGTTCGACTTCAAAGTTCCAGCATTCTCGGTCAATCGGAATTACGTGATACGGGCGACAAAACAGCACCTGGCGCCTTACAAAAGCAAAAAGGGACGGCCTTCCGGCCGCCCTTGATGATCGTTACACTTCTTTTTCTGTTTGTAGTTTTGTAGGTCTATGCTGCTTTCCGCAATGCGGCCTTCAGCGCCTTGCGCTTGTCTTTAAGCAGCCACAGATCGTAGGTCGTCTGCATATTAAGCCATGTCTGCGCAGTGGAACCAAAGACCAACTCAAGCCGGAGAGCCATTTCAGGCGTAACAGCGCCTTTTCCGTTGATGATCTTGTACAGTGTTTTTCGAGAAACACCGAGCTGCTTTGCCGCGTCGGCGACAGATAGGTCCCTGGGCTCCAAACAAAGTTCCCTGATTATTTCTCCGGGATGCGCCGGGTTATGCATCGTGGCCATGTGAAATACCCCCTTAATGATAATCTTCGTAAAAGCGTTCAAGCCCTTTATGAGCAAATGAAGCGATCACGAGCGATTGTAACCTCAGGGGTAACAAATGTAAAGTTGTTTTCCATAATCGAAGTTTGTAGGTCGGGTAGAGCAACGCGAAACCCGACAAATACCGTTGGGTTGCGCTACGCTTAACCCCTACTAAACTGAGCCGAACAGTCTATTCATTTACGGTACAACTCATTGACTTTCCAAGAATTCAATGATACTGTTCCGTTCATATAAACACTGGTTAGGCAAGGACAATTATCTGTGAATAACATATTAGAACAACTTAAAATACTCTCAAAAGCCCTGCCACTAGAAGACTATTTTACTTGGAACATACCCGGTGGCTGCCCTCTTGATATTCCAGAAAATATTTCAGATAATTACTCTCGAAATATTTACTTAAAAGAACATTTTAAAAAGCATCTAGAAAATGATGACGGTCTCTTCAATCACTATTGGGTTATTCAAGAATGGGGCAGCATTCGTTCATTCAAGAAAATGGGAAGAAATAATGATCGGATTTTAGAGTTCAAAAAAGGATTGATTCAAGGTAAATTAACAAAGCCAACTTTTAATTTAATTTCATCACTGTCGAAAATTGCTGCATTCCTTAATCCTAAGGAATATGCCATATATGACTCTAGAGCTATATATGCGCTTAACTGGTTGATTTTTTGTTATTCAGACATAACAGAATTATTTCCGCAGCCATCTGGGCGAAGTTCTATCCTTGCACAATATGACATTCAAACAATATTCAGACTTTCGGGAAAGAAATGCGACTTCAGATCATATAAAACAGCATATTTTGATTATTGTAATTTTCTCAAAAGCATTTCAAAAGAGGTCTATGGAGACGAAGCTCCATATAAGGTAGAAATGTTACTATTTCTTGCAGCACCCACTAAAATAATAGATAGCATTAAATCATCAGTTACATTAAAAATAAATCCAAGTGCCTAACTTATCGTTCCACGCCGACTGTTTCGTGGCGTGTGAACTCATCGTTATCAAGTAAGAAATAATTCTATCGATGGCGGCAAATATAGTAGCAGAATTCTTGTGGGGATAAATTGAAAAGAAAATCTGTTGCCAAAACTACTGCACGGCAACGTAAGAGTAGCGGTATCAGCCCAAAAACAAAAAAACTCAGTAATCCTCGTTCAACAGGTGGCGTTGGGGGTCATTTTGAGGCCCATGTTCAAGCCTCCTTTGTTGCGCTAATGTTGACTGGCGGATATGCTCCTGCTTTGCCATGTTGGCCGATAAGAGAAGTAAAGCTTCAAGGGAAAATAGACGGTTTTGATACTGATGATCTTATCGTTTTTGTAGGAAATAAAAATACAAGAGAGGAGAGAAAACTCCTTGGACAGATAAAACACTCGATTGGTTTTACCAAGGGCAATAATGTTTTATTCGAGGTTATTCATGCCGCTTGGAGCGATTTCAACAATACATCGCTATTTAGCAAGCACAAAGACAAAATAGCACTAATTACCGGTCCTTTAAATGAAACAGACGCTCATAATGTAGTATGGTTACTTGATCAAGCAAGGCACACAAAAGATAGTGCTGAGTTTTTTAGGAATGTTAGCCAAACGAACTTTAGCCCACCGAAAGCAGAAGAAAAACTAAATGTATTTCGACATCACTTAAGAACTGCAAATAATGGTATTCAAGTTTCCGATGAAGAACTATACGCATTCTTGAATAATTTTTACTTGCTTGGTTACGATTTAGGTAAAGAGATGGGTGTAGTTCTGTCTTTACTTCACTCCCATATTTCGCAATTTAACTCAAGCTATCCAGAGTGGGCCTGGTCGAGGGTCGTTGATATAGTCCAAACTTGGAATCAAGATGCAGGAACTGTTACACTTGATAAACTTCCCGAAGATTTAAAAGAAGCTTTCAAGCAAAAAGAGGCTGCAAGCATTCCAGCTCAGTTTGTAATTCCTGCTGCACCGCGTGAGGCAAATAACTGGAACAGCCATGTTAGTGCAGTTGCTTTGGCCATAGCCGCGCTGGTTGGCCAGTGGGATGAGAGCTGTGAACCCGATCTCGAAATTATAAAGAGGCTGACCGATGGAATATAACACTTGGATAGCCAGCCTTCGGGAAGTTCTTCAAGAACAGGGTAATCCATTGACGCTGCGAAACGGCCATTGGGAAATTGCAGACCGAAAGGCGCTCTTTGAGGCCCTGGGTTCTAGAATATTCAACGCTCACTTAGACAAATTCAAGGAATGTGCAGTTGAAGTACTTAAAGAGATAGATCCACAATTTGAGCTACCTGCCGAAGAGCGCTATGCCGCTAGCATTCATGGAAAGATTCTTAAACACTCGTTAGGTCTACGTAAGGGTATGGCTGAAACTTTAGCGCTGCTTGGGAATTATGGCGATAAATTAGTAAACAGCTCTCAGCATAAGCCGGAGTTTACCGCCGCTTTGACTATTCGCGATATTTTAAAGCACGCGGACTGGAAACTTTGGGGCAGCATCAATGATTTACTACCAATATTAGCTGAAGCTGCGCCGGGTGAATTCTTAGGTCAAGTTGAAAATGCATTGCAACAAACACCATGCCCTTTTGATAATTTGTTTGCGCAGGAAGGAAAGGGTATTAGTGGTAGAAACTACATGACCGGATTGCTCTGGGCGTTAGAAAGCTTGTCCTGGAGTGATAAATATTTGGCACGAGTGGCTGTTATATTAGCGGAGCTCGCATCACATGATCCCGGGGGTAATTGGGCGAATAGGCCAGCCAATTCATTGGTAACGATATTATTGCCATGGTACCCACAAACACTGGCTCCCATCGACAAACGCATTGCTGCAATTAAAGCAATTAAAACAGACTTCCCAAATGTCGCATGGAAAGTACTTCTCTCTTTCCTTCCTAATCAACATCAGACATCCAGTGGTGCACACAAGCCCCGTTGGCACAACGCCCTTCCTGAAGATTGGAAATCAAAAGTTACAAATAAAGAATATTGGGACCAGGTAACTGCATATGCAGAGTTTGCAGTCGAAATGGCTCGCAATAATTTGGATAGGCTCAAAGAGCTAGTCGGGAATCTTGATAATTTGCCCAAACCAACATTTGACATTGTATTAGAACATTTGGCGTCAGTTGCAATTACCGAACTTTCAGAAAGTCAACGGTTGCCGATTTGGATAAGTCTTATGGATTTCGTGCAGAAACACCGAAAATTTGCGGACGCAAAATGGGCGTTGAATTCAGACATTGTAAGCCGAATTGAGAGTACCGCAAACAAACTATCTCCGACAAGCCTCGAAGGCTTACACCGGAGACTTTTCAGCAAAAGGGATTTTGATCTCTATGATGAGAGAGGGAACTGGGAAGAACAACGCAAGAAACTTGATGAGAAGCGTCAGCAAGCTATTCGTGAGATCTTCAATTCCAGGGGGCTCCAGGGCGTTCTGGAGTTTGTTGTTACAGTTGAATCGCCAAATCAAGTAGGTTTGGCATTGGGTATAATTGCTGAAAAAGATGTTGATGTTGAGTTACTTCCAGCTTATTTAGATGTTGAAAATGTTAACGATAGACAATTTGCGGCTAGTTTTATTTGGAGCCGTTTTCATAGGCATGGCTGGGTGTGGGTTGATGCAATAGATAGATCAACATGGACGTTAATGCAGAACTGCCAATTTCTGATATATTTACCGTTTGAGACGGGAACATGGCAACGCGTCACTGCCTGGCTAGACACATACGAAAAGACGTATTGGCAAAAAGTACCTGTTAATCCTTACCAAACCGAGAGCGATTTGTTGTTCGCAATCGACAAACTGCTTGAAGCTTCACGGCCGCAGGCAGCGATTGATTGCTTGCATTATCGACTATATAAAAAGATGCCACTGGATAATACTCGAACTGTTAGGGCATTATTGGATGCAGTATCTACGAAAGAACTTGCTCACTCCATGGACACCTATAATATAACTGAGCTTATTAAGGCTTTGCAGAATGATTCTAAAACTGATGTGAATGATCTTTTCAGAGTTGAATGGGCTTATTTGCCACTGCTGAACGAGCACAGTGGCGTAGAACCCAAACTACTTGAAAAACGCCTTTCTACTGAGCCTGCGTTTTTTTGTGAAGTTATTCGTCATATCTATAGACCTAAAAATGAAGACAAGAAGAATGAAGAGGTCGATGAAAACAAATCCGCCGTCGCTACAAACGCATGGAGACTGTTAAATGATTGGAAGAGGCCTCCGGGTTTCCAAGAAGATGGCAGCTTTTCTGCAAAAGATTTCGAGTCGTGGCTTAAAAGTGTTGTGACACAATGTAGGAAATCGGGCCATCTTGAAGTTGCCATGATCCACATTGGAGGGATTTTGTTCTACAGCCCTGATGATCCTCAGGGACTATGGATTGTGCAAGCGGCAGCAAGCGCTTTGAATGCGAGAGACGCTGAAGATATGCGACGTGGATTTCGAACTGCTGTATATAATTCTAGAGGTGTGCATCGGGTTGATCCGACCGGGAAGCCAGAGCGTGAGATGTCAGCCGAGTGGCAGAAAAAAGCTGATGCAATAGAAAATGCTGGCTTTGCGAGATTTGCCGCCACATTACGAGAACTATCAGGGGATTATGAACGTGAGGCGGAACGGATAATAGAAGAGCACAAGTCAGAAGAAAAGGACGAGCAATCCTAACAATTCGTCCCACACCGACCGCTACGCGGGGTGTGAACTCTTCGTTCACATACACATTACAGCCGGGCCGGGTAGAACTTTTTTTGTGAAACCCGATTACTCTCTGCCGGAAAATCGCAGAGGCAATGAATAGCAGAAAAAAATCTCGGGTTTCGCTTTGCTCTACCCGACCTGCCAGCTAAGCATGCACATAAAGTTAAAAGAAGGAGATTTAAATATATATGCAATATCCCATTGAAGTGTTACTCCGAGATCCACTGAGCGAGGTCTCTAGAAAAGAACGGAAGTTTCTCCTTGGGGTTTGTGCTATATCTATTACTATTGTAGAAACTGGACTCGTACCTAATAAGATATCTGCTCTAGGTGTAGATTTTTCTCCTGCCGATCAAAAGTCACTTCTCGTTATTATGGCACTTATCGTTGCTTACTTCTTGATAGCTTTTATGATTTACGCAGTTTCAGATTTTATAGTTTGGCGAATTGCTTTTCATAGTTCAGTCAGGAGTTCGCTGAAACAAATAGCCGAAGAAAAAAATAACCCTGATAATAAAACAAGAGCAGAGAGCGCGATTCTGGAAAGCAGAATACTCCCTGAACCGCGTTTTGCATGGGCTTCAATACATAAGCCTATCTCCTTTTTGAGGGCGCTTCTTGATTTTCTCTTACCGGTAATCCTAGGCGTAATAACAATCGGGTTGTTGCTCTTTTCAAATGTTGTCAAACGTTGAACGCGTCATGACGTCTGAATTCATTGCTAATTTCCAATCGATATGAAACGTATACTGATTATCCATAATTTGGTCATTCGGCATGTTACTTCTCGGGATTCAGTAGATAGGTTGGGCAAACATTCCTCTTGCCCAACATGATTTTAAAGCTGTTGGGCTGTGAAGAGTAGCCCAACCTACGAACTGAAAGATACGACACACTTCGGGATGACGCACATTTAATCAATGGAACCTGATAAAAGCGACGCGGCCAAAAGGCGGCGCGTCACCCGTTCACCTGCCCGTCAGATAAACAATAATGAACATGCCGATCATGGTAAAGGCAATGGCCAGTTTGACGGCGATGCCGAGCACAAGGCCAAGCCAGGTGCCGACGCCCGCCCTGCCTGCTTTCAGAATGTCCTGGTTCGCCATCAATTCGCCGATGACAGCGCCGACAAAAGGGCCGAGGATGATGCCCGGTATGCCCAGGAACATGCCTGCAAAAAGTCCGACTATCGACCCGATCACCGCCTGCTTTCCGGCCCCCGACCGCTTGACGCCGTAGGCCGAGGCAACATAGTCCAATACAAAGGACAGGACGGTCAAAAGGCCGAGGAAGACAAGGGTGATCCAGCCGACGCGCTCGAAATGGTCTATGCCCGCGGCAAGCAAGAGTCCGAAAAAGACGAGGATCGTGCCCGGAAGCGCAGGCAGTACGATGCCTGCAAGTCCGACCATGACAAGCAGGACTGAGAGGATCCAGAGCAGGGTTGTTTGTTCCATTACATACTCCTTCGTAACTATCTCTATTGAGTTATCCTGGACGAAAGGGTACTATAAAAACGTTCATTCGGCAAGTCGATCACGAAGATATGAGAGAAAAGCCTAAGCCAATGACAGATCAAGACGACAGGGACGAATTGCTGGGCGTAACCAAATGCGCCCGCTGTGGTCATCGGCTGAACAGCGAGATCGAATGTCCCTTTTGCTCGCTTTTCGACGAGCCAGACGGAAAGAACGTCCTGCCCAAATGGATCTACCTGACGGCATGCTTTCTTACCTCTCCCTTCAGCATTTATTTTGTATTGAAGGACCGACGGCTTAACTTGTCTGAGAAGGTCTTTGCATCTCTCGGTTCCTGCCTCTGGCCCATTTATTTTTTCGCAAGGCTTTAAGGATCGACCCCTTCCAGTCACCCCTCCTCGATGCCCGCCGAAACGTTTGACATTTCCTTATACCCGGCATTATAATCACGCTCAATTCAGCAACGAGGCCTATCGAACAAACGAGGAAAGGCATTAACAATCAATGGACCATATCTCTCTCCAGGAACTGGAATCTCGCTGGGCCCGCTGCCGCACTCTTCTGAAGCAGCAGGTCCCCCAGGCCGAAGGCATGGTCGTCTTCTCCCGGCTGAACATCTATTACTTCACCGGCACCTTCGGGAACGGGGTCTTCTGGCTTCCGCTCGAAGGCGAACCCGTGCTTCTCTGCAGGCGCGGGTGCGACCGGGCGACGATGGACTCGCCTCTTGCGAACATCGCTCCTTTCACCAGTTATAAGGACATAGAAGGCGCGCTGCGGGCCGCAGGCTCGCCGATCGGGAAGACGGTGGCTGTTGAGATGAACGGTCTGTCCTGGACGCTCGGCAACAACTTCATGAAATATCTGCCGGCCAGGGAGTTCCTGGCAGGCGACCGGGTGCTCTCTCTCGCGCGGAGCAGGAAGACGGCCTGGGAGCTGGAGCGGCTCGCGATCGCCGGCGAAAAACACCGGGCCTGCCTCGTCGAGCTGCTGCCGCCTCTTCTCAAGGGAGGCATGTCCGAGTTCGAGATCGCTCACGCCATATCGCACCTCCTCTTCACGCAGGGCCACCACGGCATCCTGCGCATGGAGACCTACGGGGAAGAACTCTATATGGGTTATATCTCGATCGGAGAGAGCGGGAACTTTTCCAGCGTGTTCAACGGACCGTTGGGTCTGCGCGGGGTCCATCCTGCCGTCCCGCACATGGGGTCGGCGCACGTGCACTGGGAAAAGGGAATGCCTCTTTCCATCGACAACGGCTTCATGCACGAGGGCTACCAGACGGACAAAACGCAGGTCTACTGGCTCGGAGCGCGAAACACGATCCCCGCGAAGGTGCAGGCGGCCCAGGACTGCGCTATGGAGATCCAGGCCCGGATCGCGTCAGCGCTCAAACCGGGGGTGCGGCCCGCGGACCTTTGGGAGCAGAGCCTGGAATTCGCGAAGAAGGCGGGTTTCGAGGAAGGCTTCATGGGCCTGGGAAAGAACAAGGTCCCCTTTGTCGGCCACGGCATCGGGCTGGCAATCGACGAGTACCCTGCTGTCGCCAAAGGCTTCGATCTGCCGCTGGAAGAAGGGACGGTTCTCGCCATCGAGCCCAAGATCGGGCTTCCGGGCATCGGCATGGTGGGCGTGGAGAACACGTTCGTGGTGACTCCGCAGGGCGGGAAGAGCCTGACGGGGGAGCAGCACGAGATCATTTGCGTGAAGGCTTGAAAAACGCCTCCCTGCTTAAAAACCAGTGCTCGTCTGCTTTTCCCGCTTTTACTGATGACTTAATGAGAGCAGAGAGCTATAGTTTCACAGCATCCTTCTGCGCTGAAGCCGCGTACGGCAAAGCAGGCTTTCGGCGGATAACGGAAGGGTAAGCGAAAGGAATGATTGTGAATACCATGCCTGATAAGAAACGCGGGCGCCGATTCATCGTGGCCGCGGGCAGCAGCAGCCGGAACATAGTATCCCTCTCGCTGCTGCTCCAACGCTTTAACTACGAGGTTTCTATTGCCAACACGGCTGCGCAGGCCCTCGAACGCATTTCAGCGGACCAACCAGCCCTTGTCTTTACCGACCTTGTCCTGCCGGACATGGGCGGAATAGACTTTTTTGAGAAGCTCCGGAAAAGCCAGGGAGGGAACTCCATTCCCGTGATTTTTATGGTCCCCCCGGGAGACGCGGCAGCGGAGCACCGTTGCATGGCTTACGGGGCAGCGGGCTGCATCACCAAGCCGGTACAGGCCGAAGAACTGTATTGGACCGTCCAGCACCTCATAGAACCAAGACCGCGCTCCAGCATGCGCATCAGCGCCCGTATGCCGGTATCGGTTGACAGCGTGCCGCTTGACTGCGGCACAAAAGAGTGCAGCATAGACCTGTCGGAGCAAGGCATGCGCGTGCCCATAGACAAGCCCTATCCCAGGAATAAACAGGTCGTCGTACAGCTCCACATGAAAGAGAGAACCATATCGATCGAGGGCTCGGTGCGTTATTACCTCCCTGCTCATTCCGGGCAGTCGGACTCGCCTGTCATGGGGCTCATGTTCTCGAGTATTGCCCCTCAGGACAAGGAGTTCATCAGAAACTTCGTACGCGATGAGGTCGTGAGGGACGTCAACGAAGCGCTGACACTACAATATCCATGAAATTTTCAGCAGGCTTCTGTTAACGGTTATCAAAAAACCTCGTATCTCTGTGTGCGAAGCAAGACCCGACAGCATGATCCTAACCCGGACAAACCGGAACCAATAATTTAGAATCAAAAGGCGTCTCTCGCAAAGGCGCAAAGAACGCAAAGAACATCTTTAAGCTCTGACTTTTAACCTGAATGATTTGCTTTTCTTTGCGAGCTTGGCGTCTTTGCGAGAAAACTTCTCGCCTTTTCTTTTGCAATTTGATTCAAACATCGACAATCTTTTGTCGATATTATAGGCGTAAGCGCCTAACCTTCGGGGCGCGTGCCTCGTACAAAAAAGGGCGGCCTCTTGGCCGCCCTCGGTGTTCGTAGCACTTCTGTTCTGCTCGATGATCAGTGTCCGCCGACCTTCAAAAGACCGCTTGCTGCAAGCGAAAGCACCAGGATCTCGACGATCGCGATGACAACATAGGCGGTGTCCTTCTTCCTATACAGGATGGGCAGAATGACCGCATAGCACAGAATGGTCAGACCCGAAAGCATCGCGATCCCGACAAAATTCAGGTAATCGCCCTTCCCGATCAGCGGCGCCCAGCCCCAGCCTGTGGGCGCGTTGAGCGCCACGTTGAAATCATGCACTCGCATGGTCCAGTATTTCGGCAGATCGTCGATCGGCACATAGCTCGGGAGCACTCCCGATACGTACACAAAGAAGGTTACCACCATGATGGCGAGACCCAGCCACATCCCGATATTCAAAACGCCTGCATATGCCATCTGTTCTTCAGATGCTTGAGTTTTCAAGTTCGACATTGTATATCCCCCCTTATTTCCAGATTCCGAGGCCCTTGAGCAGGGACCTGAGTCCTGCGAAGAGCAGGAGACCGATGACCATCCATTTGATGGCCTTTGGCTTCGACTTTGCCAGGATCTTCACGCCGATCATCGAGCCGAGCATGATGCCCACCAGCGACGGCACCACGATCATGGGCAGCACAGCGCCCTGGTTCAAATAGACCCAGGCGGCCGAGGTATCGGTGATAGAGAGCAGGAACTTGCTCGTTGCCACCGAGATCTTGAGCGGCGCGCCCATCAACAGGTTCAGCACCGGCACATTCGCCCATCCGGCGCCCAGGCCGAACATGCCTGCCATGATACCGATGACGACGAAGAGGGCCAGGCCCATGGGCGTCTTATGAACACTCCACTCCACGTCCTTGCCGAGCGACTCTTCGCGGTAGATGCCCATGATCCCGAGGCTCTGGGACAGCGCATCGGGCTTCGGCACCACCGGGAAATCCGACTTCTTGGCAGTTGCCATGATGACCACGATGAAAAGGATGGTGGCGCCAAGAAGGGTGTTGATCACATTCGCGGAGAGCGCGAGGCCGATCATAGCGCCTACGATCGCTGCTGACGAAGCGATGATCGCGACCGGAAGCGCCAGCCTGAGGCTCGCCAGGTTGCGTTTGAGAAGACCCGGTCCGGCAGCCAGCGCGCCGGCAAGCGCCACGAGCAGACCGGCGCCTCTTACGAAGTCGATATGGAACGGGAAGAACCCACCCACGATCGGCACAAACAACACGCCGCCGCCCACGCCGCCCAGCACCGCCAGGATGCCGAGGATGAACGTGACGACGAACAGGGACAGCGGCCAGATCCACCAGGGTGCGGCGGACTCGGGTACTGCGGACGGCATCGACATGGAAGCATGCGCATCTCCGTGCTCGGACCCTGTTGTAGCGGACACAGCGGCCGAAGCAGGCGCGGCGTCATGCGTCGCTGCAATCGATGCAGTGGCCGTAACAAGCGCAACCACTATGAGCAACATCATGAATATGACTCTTGAATAACGATGTGGCATTTCTTATTATTCCCTCCCTTTAGCTATTTAAATCAATGTACTAAAAAATTTTCAGCGTGGATAAACTATTGCGTTATGCACAGATGGGGTTTCATTTTGCACGGCTGGTCATGTTATTATAATGATGGAGAAGTTGTCAAGAAAAATGTACATCCGACAGCCGATATCACCATTAAAACATTCAAGCTGGGTATAAAAATAGCTTATGGTCGGAGAGAGGCAATGCGGAGGTTCAGGGTTCAGGGTGCAGGGTGCAGGGTGCAGGGATCAGGGGGACTGGCAATTCCTCCCCTTACTGGTAAGGGGGGGGAATTGTTTGTAGCCCCTCCTTGATAAGGAGGGGTTGGGGAGGTTCCTAGACCCTACACCTCTACTATCCGCTCGAACAGGTTGCGCACCCCCGCACTGGTCCGCTCGTATTCCTGCAAGAGCTTCTGGCCGGCGGACAGAGCGTCATCGTCATAACCCATGCGGCGCGCCAGCGGTCGCAGCTTCTCCGGATCGCGGCTGAGTTCGCTCGTCGCCTGGTTCGTCACGATCCTCATTCTGCTTTCAAGCAGCCGCAGGAACGAGTATGCCTGCGCCAGAAAATTATAATCCTCAGGCGCAAGGAGCCGTTCCTTATGGAGCGCCCGCAGAGCGTTCATGGTCCCCGGCACCCTTACCCAGGCATGCCTGCTCCCGTGCAAAAGCTGCAGATACTGCACCAGAAACTCGATATCCACCAGACCGCCCACGCCCTGTTTTATGTTATAGGCCCCCGCGTTTTCCTTGCCGACCTCTTCTTCCATCCTTTTGCGCATGCTGCGGATATCGCGCGCCAGCGCAGCCTGGCCTGCCTCCCGGTAGATCAGGCCCTGGACCGCGCCGCAGAACTCCCGGCCGACCGTGTGGTCCCCTGCGGCGGTGTGTGCGCGGAGCATGGCCTGGCGCTCCCAGGTCTCGACCGGCGAGGCATAGTAGCTTCTGACAGCGCCGAGGCTCTGTACCAGCGGCCCCTTGGACCCCGTCGGCCGGAGCCGCGTGTCCACGCGGAATACGTAGCCTTCCCGCGTAAGCGTCGAAAGATAGGCGATCGTCTTTTCAGCGATCTTGCTGAAATATTCGAACACGGACAGACCCGCGGGCGGAGGCGCGGCGCGTTCCTCGGAAAAAACAAAGAGGATATCGAGGTCGGAAGCGTAGGTCAGCTCCCTGCCGCCGAGCTTGCCCACGCCGATCACCGCCAGTCCCGCGACCGAACCCTCCACAGCGTACCGCTTCCCGATCTCCGCGCCGGCAAGCGCAAGCGCCGACGAGAGGCATGCTTCCGCCAGCTTCGAAAGATCGCGGCAGACCACGGCCTGACCTACATCGGCGAGCAGGTCGGCCATGCCGAGCCTGATCTCTTCGCGGTGTTTGAACCTGCGCAGTGCATCAAGCTTCTCCGTGATATCCGGGGCCTTTTCCAGGAGCGCCGCCAGCTCCTGGGAGAACATCCTTGCGATGCCCATCCCGAAGGACTTCCGCGACTCGAACAGGTTCTCGATCAGCACAGGCCTGCTGATCAGCATGCGCGACAGATACTCGCTGTTGGCAAAGACCGCTATGAGCGTCTTGACCACATCGGGATTGAGCTTTACCAGCGACTGGAAGGATTCCCAGGAGCCCTGCGCGGCCAGGAAGGACTCCAGGTGGTTCAGCGCCATGTCCGGGTCGGGCGAGGATGCGATCTCGTGGAAAAGCGCGGGGAAAATATCATTGAACAGCTTGCGGCTCCGCGGCGTCTGGTGGACAAAGGCCGGACCTTCCCGCAGCATCAGCAGGTTGCGGTATGCCTTGCCGGGGTCGCGGAACCCGAACCGTTTAAAAGCAGCGACGGATTCCTGCTCCGTGATCGATACATCGAGCAGCAGATCATACTCATGCATTGCCGTCTGCGGCGCATGGTCCTCGCCGGTGAACGCAAAGAGATCGTCGTAGATGCTCCTGACCCGGTGCGTATGTTCGGTATAATCGCGGAGCAGCAGCTCCGCTTCGTGCCCGGTCTCAAGATACCCTGATCGGCGCGCCAGGGTCCGGAGCTCCCGGTCCTCCAGCGGCATGGTCTGCGTCTGGAGGTCGTCAAGGATCTGGATGCGGTGCTCCACGGTCCTGAGGAACTCATAGGCCTTCGACAGCTCCGCACGCTCCTGATAGGTAATCAGCCCCTTCTGGGCGAGCATGTGGAGGGCCTTGAGCGCGTTCTTTTCCCGGAGCGCCTTGTCCCTGCCGGCGTAGATGAGCTGCAGCGCCTGGACCACGAACTCTATCTCGCGGATGCCGCCGTAGCCCAGCTTCACATCGCGGTGCGTCCTTCCTTTCTGCTCCACGTCCTTGTTGATCTTCTGCTTCATGTCGCGGATCTCGGCAATGGCGCTGTAGTCCAGGTACTTGCGGTAGACGAACGGCGTGATCCGCTCAAGGAACTCCCTGCCGACCGAGGCGTCGCCGGCCACGGGCCGCGCCTTGATGAGCGCCGAACGCTCCCAGGTCTGCCCCCAGGACTCGTAGTAGATCTCGTAGCCGCCCAGGCTCTGCGCCAGCGGACCGCGCTGCCCTTCGGGGCGAAGCCGCATGTCGACGCGGAACACGAACCCGTCCCCGGTCTTTTCGCCGATGGCCGCGCTCAGTTTCTCGCCAAGCTTGATGAAATACTGATGGTTCGTGATCCTGTTCGATGGTGAGCCGTCTGGAGAAGTTATGCCCTCGGTCTCTCCGTCCGATGAATACACATACATGAGGTCCACATCGGAGCTGAAGTTCAGTTCGCGGCCGCCCAGCTTGCCCATGGCAATGACGGCAAAACCGGCAGGCAGAGCTGTCCCGTCTTCCTGCAGGACGATCGGGCGGCCATACCGTTTCCGCAGCTCCCCATCTGCCCATTCGTAGGCCTTCTGCAGGCAGACCCCGGCAAGGTCGGACAGTTCGGTCACCGTCTCCTGGAGATCGGCCGTGCCGAGCAGGTCGCGCAGACCGATGCGGAGCATTTCCTGCCTTCTGAAGGCCCTCAGGGCGCGGAACACCTCCTTTTCTGCCCGGGCGTCGCAGAACAGTGCGTCCAACCGCGCGGCAAGAGCGGAAGCACCTGCAGGATGGGCAAGGAAATCGACACGGCCCAGGAGAGCGAGCCCATCACGGCTCTGAGAAACAAGAAAGGTCGATAGAAAGCGGCTTGCGCCGAAGACCGTCAGGAGCGGCGTCAGTACAGTGGGGTGAGCATGGATAAGCGACACGAAGCCGGGGACATCGTCAAGACCGCTCACGAAGCGCTCGAAGTTATTCAGCGTCATGTCCGGGTCAGCGGTGCGGGAAAGAGCGGGGAAAAATAACGGCAGGATCTCGGTGCAGGCACTTTCTCCGAGACTCGCCCGGAGGTCTTCGACATTCTTCAGCGCCTGCGCCGGGTCCTCTATCCCGAAATGCTGCAATTGTTCCGGCGAGGGCGTTATATAATTGTAAAATGACATTTTTTATATTATACTGACAAGCATTGGAAGATACAACCTTGAAAAATCCGCGCCGCCCGGATTCAATAATCAAAATTCAAGATTCAAAATACTGAATATTCCTTGTTGAATCGCGACGATTCGCGGGAGGCCGCGCTATGAAGGAATTACGCGACAACCAGCGCTGCTATGTCTGCGGTACAGAGAACCCCGAAGGCCTCGGCGTTCATTTCGAGATCGACCATGCGGCGCGATCGATCAGCGCACGCTTCACACCGCGGGACGCGCATCAGGGTTTTGAGGGGATCGTCCACGGAGGCATCATTGCAGCACTTCTGGACGAGGCCATGGCCAAACTCTCCGTCGCGCTGGGCGGCCCGGCCATGACCGCCGAGATGACCGTGAAGTTCAAGGCCGCGGCAGCTCCGGGAGAAGAGCTCCTGATCACGGGCAGGCTGGTGGAAGAAACGCGGCGGCTGGTACGGGCGGAAGCAGCGATCGAACGGGGCCCGGTGATCGTGGCAGAGGCGACGGGAAAATTGATCAGGATGTGAGAGAAGAGCCCTCATGGTGCTCATTCAGCACTGGGCTGAAGAACTAAAAAGACAATAAATTTTCTCGCAATGGCCAAGAAGAGGGCCACTCTGAGGCGCTAAGCTCGCAAAGAAAAGCGAAACTCGGATTAAGAACCAGAACTTAAAGATTTCCTTTGCGGCCTTTGCGAGCTTTGCGAGAGACGCCTTTGATTCTAATTTTTATTCCCGATTGACCGGGTGAGGACCACGGTTCCCAACATTACAATTACAATATGACTATGAAATACACCCATAAACAGATCATCGAGATCATGCAGGCCAAGGGCGGCAAGCCCCTTCTGGTCCGCGAACTGATGCGGCTTTTACATCTCAAACCCGAGGACCGGCACCCGTTCAAGCTTGCCCTGGCGGGACTGGCACAGAAGGGCGAGATCGTAAAGACGCGCGGCAACCGCTACGGTCTGCCGGAAAAGATGGACCTCGTCACCGGCAAATTCCAGGCCCACCCCTCCGGGTACGGTTTTGTGCTGGCCGAGAAAAAAGGCGACCCCGATGTCTTCGTCTCCATAGCAGGCCGGCTTGATGCCATGGACGGCGACACGGTCGCGGTGCGCGTGTCCGCGCCTGCGGGCAAACGGAAGCTGACGGGCAAGCGCGAGGGCGCCATCGTCCGCATCGTCGAGCGCGCCCAGACCAGGATCGTCGGCATCTACGTGCTGCAGGAAGACCGCTCCGGCTCCGGTTTCGTGGAATCGTCCAATCCGAGGATCACGCAGAACATAATCATCAGCCGCGAGAATGCCGGCAAGGCGCACCCCGGCGACATCGTGTCCGCCGAGATCATCGCCTACCCCCTGCGCAACAGGCCGCCGGAAGGCAAGATCACGAGGATCATCGGCAAGCCGGGCCAGCCCGGCATCGATTCCGAGCTTATCATCGAACAGTACGAGCTTCCGGTCCAGTTCTCTCCCGCGGTGCTGCGTGAGGCGGAAAGTATAGCCCAGCAGGTCACGCCTGCCATGCGCGCGGACCGGCAGGACCTCCGAGGACTGACGACCGTGACTATCGACGGGGAAAAAGCGCGGGACTTCGACGATGCCATCTCGATCGAGCGGATCAGGTCGGGCTACCGCCTCTGGGTGCACATCGCCGATGTGGCGCACTACGTGGTCGAAGGCACGCTCCTGGACCAGGAGGCCTACCAGCGCGGCACCAGCGTGTACCTCCCGGACCGGGCCATCCCCATGCTCCCTACAGCCCTTTCGAACGGCATCTGCAGCCTCAACCCTGCCGTGGACCGGCTCACGCTCACCTGCGAGATGGATATCTCGCCCGACGGTGAGATCATGAAGTACAACATCTACGATAGTGTCATCAAGAGCGACGAACGCATGACCTACACGGCCGTGCGGGAGATCCTGGTCGACAAGGACCCTGCCCAGCGGAAGCGCTATTCGCCGCTCCTGAAGGAATTCGAGCTCATGGAAGAGCTCATGCAGATCCTCAAGGCAAAGCGGTCGAAGCGCGGCAGCATCGACTTTGACCTGCCGGAGCCCGAGATCGTCCTCGACCTCCAGGGGCGCATGTCGGAGATCATCAGGGCGGAACGGAACATGGCGCACCAGATCGTCGAGGAGTTCATGCTCGCGGCGAACGAGACCGTGGCGTCCCATGTGGAACAGATGGAGGTGCCCTTCATCTATCGCATCCACGAGGAGCCGGCAGAGGACAAGGTCCAGGACCTGGCCGACTTTCTCGCCACGCTCGGCATCAACCTGCCCACGGCCAAAAAGATCAAACCGCTCCATCTGCAAAAGGCGCTGGCCAAGGCCAAAGGCACTCCCGAGGAAATGCTGATCAACACGGTGCTGCTTCGGACCATGAAGCAGGCCCGCTATTCCACCGAGAACGTGGGCCATTTCGGCCTCGCTGCCGAGAGCTATACCCACTTCACCTCTCCCATCAGGCGCTATCCCGACCTGATCGTCCACCGCGTCCTGAAGGCGGCAACACGGGGTCTGCTGAAGAAAGAGGCCTATACGAAACAGCTCGCCGCCACCCTGCCCGAGGCCGCGACCCACTGTTCGCTGCGGGAGCGCACGGCCATGGAGGCCGAACGCGATGTGATCACCATGCTCAAGCTGCAGTTCATGACGGACAAACTGGGCGAGATCTACGACGGCATCATTACCGGCACGGCGAACTTCGGCCTGTTCGTGCAGCTGCACGAGCTGTTCGTCGAGGGGCTGGTCCACATTTCCGCGCTGACCGATGACTACTACACCTACATCGAGAAGCTCCACTGCCTGCGCGGCGAGAAACGCAAGAAGGTCTACCGCATCGGCGACACCGTGCGGGTGCGCGTCGACCGCGTGGACACGGTGCGGAAAAAGATCGACTTCTCTCTGGCGGAATGACCGTTGTCCTCCGGGCGTCGCCACTCTGATGGTGAAGGCTGCGAATTGATCCCCTCAGGGAAGTAGTTCCCAATTGAAGGAAAAGGCTTTTACCACAGAGATCACGAAGGTCACGAAGAAATGCTTTGCCTCTCTTTCGCCTGATCCCTTTCACGACAAACAAATAGTTGCAGGATAGAAACTTGTATTTTTTTTTTGAAACTGTACTATCGGCTCGACAGTGACGGGGGGAACTGCCGGGGATGAACACGAATTACACGATCGGCCTGGAGCAGCGGCTCGCAGCCATGGAGCGGGAGCTGGCTCTCACGGCCCAGGAGCTTGCCAATACGTATGACGAGCTGTCGGCGATCCACCGTTTCTCCGACACGCTCGGCACCGAGATCCACACCGACTCCCTGAGCGATAAAATTGCCGCCGAAGTGAGCGAGACCCTTGAGGTTTCCACGGTTGCCGTCATGCTCTGCGACGAGACCGGCGATCTGGTGACCAGCGCCTGCCGGGGCAACTGCCCCGAGTCCGGCGGCGAGTTCCGGCTGAAGCAGGGAGAAGGCATTCCCTGGCACGTCATCAAGACCCGCAAACCCCTCATTGTCTGCGACGTCTCAAAACATCCGGCCTACATCGCCTCGCCCCACACCAGGACCTCCGTCATGGCCGCGCCGATCATGACCAAGGGCAAGGTCCTCGGCATCATCTGTGTCAGCGACAAGAACAACAACGCCGATTTCCTTCCGAACGAGCTCAAGCTCCTTTCCACGATCGCCAACCAGGCGGCCATTGCCATTGAGAACTCCCGCCTCTACCGGAACCTGGAGCACCTGTTCATGAGCATCGTCCGGTCGTTCGCCGCCGCCCTCGATGCGAAGTCGGCCTGGACCGCAGGCCATTCTGAGCGCGTGACCACCTACGCCGTCGCCATTGCAGGGGCGCTCGAAGCGGACAAGGCTTTTCTGGAGGAGGTCAGGACCTGCGGGCTGCTGCACGACGTGGGCAAGATCGGCATCCCCGAAGCTCTTCTCGACAAAACGGACAGGATCACGGCACACGAATACGAGACCATCCGGCAGCATCCGATCAAGGGCGCGCAGATCCTGGAACACATCCATTCCTTCGGGAACATCATTCCGGGGATCAAATACCATCATGAACGGTGGGACGGCCGTGGTACGCCGGAAGGCCTCTCCGGAGAAGGCATCCCCATGATCGCGCGGATCCTTGCCGTGGCGGATTCCTACGACGCCATCACCTCTGATCGTCCCTACCGCGAAAAGAGGAAGAAGCATGAAGCGGTCGACGAGATCGTGCGCTGTTCCGGCACGCAGTTCGACCCCTTTGTCGTAAAAGCCTTTCTGAACGCAGTCGATCAAAAGGTCATATAACTGACTCTTGCATCGCGCCCCTGTTGCCACCCTCACGAAACTCCTCACACAGAAAATAATTTGGACACAGATCAAATCGGATAATGGTTGAGATCAAAAAAAATCGTTTTTCGGATCTTTTAACCACGGAATACACTGACCACACGGAAAAAACCGAAGCCTATTAACCTAAAAAAAGAATTTGGACGCAGATAAAATCGGATAAACGCGGATAAAGACAGACAGAAAAACCTTTTTGACACTAAAAAAAGAATCACCTTTACGGTGAAGGTGCATACCGCCTGAAGGCCGGGTTTGATCTGCGAAAATCTGCGTCGCTTAGAAACGCCTACTTTTGGTCATCTGCGTCCAACTGCCGTTTTTAGGATTAAGATCGCTTCCGTGTATTCTGTGTGTTCCGTGGTAATAACTAATTGATAAAATATCATTCTCGAATATTTAATCGAATGAAAGGCAAAAAAAGACCCTTCGTTTGTATTTGTAAACGAAGGGTCCCGGGCGCTCTCCATCAATAAACTGGGTTCTACAGCTTGATCACGGCCTCCCGGTCGCGCAGGTTCAATCCATTGGTGTACACCGCGGCATTCGCCGGCGTTATGGGATCATACATCCTGGCAAAAGGATCGGAGATAAGGAGCTCTTTGGCGCGGTTCACCATGGCCGTATCGTCGAGCCCGATGTTCTGGAGGGAGATGCCGTCCCGCGTGACGGTAAAGGAACGGAATGCGCAGGGATAGGTCACGATCGCGGGATCCGACACATAGGTGATCTTGCCGACGGTCTCCACCTTGGAAACGTGGTGGTGGCCGGAAACCACGAGGCGCACGTTCGGATACCGCTCCAGGAGATCGTTCACCTTGAGGCTGTTCTTGACCATCCAGAGAGACCATCCCGGAGTTTTATCCTGCGGCGTGGTCAGTCTGAGCAGCTGGTGGGTGAAGACCATAATGAGCTTTTTGTCCTTGTTCTCCTCCAGCTCGCCCTCAAGCCACTTGAGCTCGGTCGGGCTCGCCACTCCGTGGGGTTTGCCGTCTTCCGTCACATCAAAACCGATGACCCGCACCCCCTTCACCGGTTCGAAGGCCCAGGAGGAATGGCCCGGTCTGAGCCCCTTGCCGCTCCAAGCTTTGAGATAATCCTCCCTGCCGAGCTTGGACACGCCGCTGACCGGAGACACCTCCGTATTGCCGAGCAGGATGTAGATCGGCATATTGAGATGGGCCGTCCATTTCTGGAACACGTCGAGCGATTCTTTATCATTGGGGCCGTAGTGGATCTGGTCTCCCCCGAACACGACGAATTTCAGTTTCGGCAAGCGCCCGAGCTGACGCAGAGCATCGATGAACAGCGGAATGCTCTTCTCGCGGTACTGCCAGGTGCTCTCGCCCTTGACATCGAGGTGCAGGTCGGTAATGTGGGCAAAAGAGAACTTCGGTATTTCAATTGCTTCGGCAAAAGGCACGAACAACCCGCCTGCTGCGCTGACTGCAGCGCCGGTAGCCGCCAAGCCCTTCAAGAATGTACGCCTGTTCATCTGTCCCCCGATTCTAAACTCTGACATATTGCAGCACGTAAACCCTGCTTCGTGTAAAATTGACATATTCCCGGTCAACTGTCAAGGTCAAAAAACCGCCTTGCACGACAGCAGGCGAAGACACTTCCCCAAACTCAGCGACGTAGTGTCAACAAGCAACCACAGAGCCCATTTATTCAACCGCTAATACACGCGAATGAACGCTAATAACATATCTGCATTCAAGATTTCAAGTAACTATTCAGCTGGCCCGGAATTATAGAAAGCACGGCAATTCATATCGCCATACCGTACCGCATCGTCATTCCCGAGCGCTTTAATCGGGAATCCAGCGTTTTAAACGTCACTGGGTCCCCGATAGGGTCATTCGGGGACGACGGATCTATGGTTTCTGAATAGTTACGATTCTAATTTTATTCGCGTTCATCCGCGTTCATTCGCGGTTCATTGCTTCATATATTCCTACCAGTTCCTCTCCGTGATATTCCGTGGTTTTTTCCGTGGTAAATGATTGAATTTTGTTTTTATTCGTCCTTGCTGCCCAAGAAGGAATGGGCTTGACATGGGACGACACGGGACGACACTGTTGTTGATATTCCCAAATTTCTATGTTATCTTACTCACCAATGAAAGAACTGCTCAAAAAAATCCCATCCGTGGACGATATCCTCAAGGAAAGCAGGACCTTGCTCTGGCTTGAGGCCCACCCGCGCGTGCTGGTGCTCGATGCGATCCGGTCGGCCCTGGACATCAGGCGCAGGGCGATCCTTCGGTCCGTTGACACCTCCACTTCGCCCGATGAGCGGACCCTCTCCATGACAGCGATCCTCGACCTGGCCGGCGCAATCCTGGCCGAACTGTCGGAACCGAGCCTGCAGCCGGTCATCAATGCCACCGGCGTGGTCGTGCATACGAACCTCGGCCGCTCGATCCTGTCGGAAAAAGCAATCGAGCGCGTTGCCGATGCCGCCCGGAGCTACTCGAACCTTGAGTACGATATCGCCGCAGGCGAGCGCGGAAAACGATACGTGCATGTCGAAGGCATCCTGAAGCGGCTCACCGGGGCCGAGGCAGCCACCGCTGTGAACAACAATGCCGCCGCCGTTCTCCTCTGCCTGAACACGCTTGCCCGCGGCAAGGAAGTGATCGTATCGCGCGGCGAGCTTGTCGAGATCGGCGGATCCTTTCGCGTACCCGATGTGATGGAGCGGAGCGGGGCCAAACTGCACGAGGTCGGCACCACGAACAAGACCCACCTCAAAGACTACGAAAAAGCGATCACCGAGAACACGGGCCTGCTGCTCAAGGTCCATACGAGCAATTACAAGATCGTGGGCTTCACCAAAGAAGTCGCTCCCGACGAGCTTGCGCTGCTCGGCAAAAAATACAACCTCCCGGTCATGTGGGACCTCGGCAGCGGCAGTTTCATCGATCTCGCAGCCTACGGCGCAGGGGGCGAACCCACGGTGCAGCAGGCCGTTGATTCCGGCGTTGACGTGCTCACCTTCAGCGGCGACAAGCTTCTGGGCGGGCCGCAGGCCGGCATGATCCTCGGTAAGACCGCCTGCCTCGACGCTATCAGGTCCAATCCCCTTGCCCGGGCCCTCAGGATCGACAAGCTCACCCTGGCCGCGCTGGACGGCACGCTTCGCCAGTACCTGGATCTCGACAAAGCCGTGAAGAATATCCCCACGCTCTGGATGCTGACCCAGCCGCTCGCCGAGATCAGCCGCAAGGCGGAACTGCTGTCGTCAGGGTTCGATCGGATAGGCGACCCCAGCCTGTCCATCCTGGTGCTGGACGACACGTCGCAGAGCGGCGGCGGCGCCCTGCCCCTGGGTAATTTCCCGACTAGGACCGTCTCCCTCCGCCATACGCGTTTGAGCGCCAACCAGATCGAATCCCGGCTGCGCCTGGGCAAACCGCACATCATCTCCCGGATCAAGGAAAGCAGGGTCCTCTTCGACCCGCGGACGCTGAACGATGAGGAGATCGGGAAGATCGTGGAAGCGGCGAAAAGAATATTGCAGGGTTCAGGGGTCAGGGGTCAGTAGTCAGGAGAAGCAAAATTACTCTCTTGCCTGAACTCTGTACCCTGTACCCTGGTCCCTGTTACGCTGTACCCTGAACCCTGGACCCCGAACCCTGAACCCTGACTACTGGACCCTGTACCCCGAACCCTGCCCCTATGAAATACATCATTCTCGGCACTGCCGGACATATCGACCACGGAAAATCGACCCTGGTCAAGGCCCTTACCGGCACAGATCCCGACCGTTTAAAAGAGGAAAAGGAGCGCGGCATCACGCTCGATCTGGGTTTTGCGTCCCTGGACCTCCCCGGCGGCAACCGCCTCGGCATTGTGGACGTGCCGGGCCATGAAGGGCTCATCAAAAACATGCTTGCCGGCATGGGCGGCATGGATGTGGTCATGCTGGTGATCGCCGCCGATGAAGGCATCATGCCCCAGACGCGCGAGCACCTTGCCATCTGCGACCTCCTGCAGGTAAAAAAAGGGCTGATCGTCCTGACCAAGATGGACATGGTGGACAAGGATTGGCTCGCGCTGGTGCAGGACGATGTCCGCTCCTTTGTCAAAGGCACCTTTCTCGAAAAATCTCCGCTCGTCCCCGTCTCCTCCAAGACCGGCGAGAACCTGCCTCTGCTCGTTCAGGAGCTGGCAAAGCTCTCGAACGAGGTATCGCCCAAATCATCCAACGGAATCCTGCGCCTGCCCATCGACCGCGTCTTTACCATGAAGGGTTTCGGCACGGTCATCACGGGCACCCTGCTTTCGGGCACGATCAGCATCGACCAGGAAGTGGAGATCCTGCCCAGGGCGTTGCGCACCAAGGTCCGCGGCATTCAGTCCCATAATCAGGCGGCACAGCGTTCCATTGCCGGCCAGCGCACGGCGATCAATCTCCAGGGTGTTGAGAAGGACCAGCTCTCGCGCGGGGACACCATCGTCAGCGCGGGGTATTTCACCCCCACCAAAACGCTCGATGCGAAGCTCGTTCTGCTCAAGCAGGCGCCGCGGGGGCTCAAGACCGGCTCGCGCATCCGTTTTTACAATACCACCCAGGAGGCCATCGGCAGGATCACCATCCTCGGACAGAATTCCCTTGCGCCGGGCGAAGAGGCCGCGGTCCAGCTCCGGTTCGAACGACCCGTGATCGTGCAGCAGGGCGACCGGTTCATCCTGCGTTTTTATTCGCCTATGGAGACCCTGGGCGGCGGTTCGGTCCTGAACCCCCATCCGAAAAGACACAAGCAGAAGACCATGGAGGGATCGCTCAGGAACCTCGCGGTCCTTGAAAAAGGTACGCTTGACGAACGTCTTGCGCTCCTTATTTCCGGCAGCGGACTTGCGGGCATGGAAGAGGCCGAGGTCATCGGCGCCATCGCCGCGGACAAACCCGATATCGCTTCAGCGCTGGCAGCGCTCTCCCAGAAGAAGACCGTGCTCCGCGTCGACACCGTCTACGTCCATGCCTCCCATCTGGGCACGCTGGAGGAGAAGATCGCCGACCTCGTGACCCGGTTCCATAAGGAGAACCCGCTGAAGCCCGGGCCGGACAAGGAAGAGCTCAAGGGCATGCTCCGCATGCGGATCAGCCCCAAAGTCCTGGCCCTGGCCATAGACGGGCTGGTGAAGAAAAAAATGATCGAGGTTGACGCCTCTAAGCTGCGGCTCCCGGGATTCAAGGCCGCCAGCGGCAAAGTGAGCGACGAGGTCAAGAACAGGATCGTGGACGCCATCAAAAAGGGCGGCACCCAGCCCCCGGTCCGGGAAGAGCTCCCCGCCCTGTTCAACATCAGCGAAAAGGACGCAAAAGACCTGCTCAAGCTCCTTGCCGACGAGGGCAGGACCGTCAGGATCAACGACTCGCTTCACCTGGACCGCGATATTGTTGAAACGATCAAGGCGGACCTCAGGAAGTATCTGGAAGAAAAAAAAGAGATCACCATGGCCGAGTTCCGCGACATCGCCAAAACCTCACGCAAGTTCGCGGTGCCCATCATGGAATATTTCGATTCGCAGAAACTGACCCAGCGGGTCGGCGACAAGCGGGTGCTGCGGGGCTAAGAGCGGGGTAGCTCGCAGGAAAGGGGCGGAAGAAGATGACGACGAATGACGGCAAGCGACAATCCGTATGCTGTGTCTGCGGCAAGCGTTTAAGCGCCAAAACGCAGAAGGGCGACATCCAATGGCAGCCAAGCCATGTGGGAGATAAAGGGCTGTACTGCGACACCTGTTATACGCCTCCTAAAGGGAAGGACAAAGCGAAAAAGAAATAGCATCCCGAGGAAACCCATGAAAGACATCAACACGCTTTTTAAAAATAACCGGGAATGGGCCAAACAGGTCGAGGAAGAGACGCCCGGTTTCTTCAAAAAACTTTCACGGCAGAACCCGAAGTACCTCTGGATCGGGTGCTCCGACAGCCGCGTTCCCGCGAACCAGATAACGGGCCTGCTGCCGGGAGAGGTCTTCGTCCACCGGAACATCTCCAATCAGGTCATTAACACCGACATGAACCTCATGTGCGTTCTGCAATACGCCATCGAGATCCTGCGCGTCAAGCACATCATTGTATGCGGCCATTACGGATGCGGCGGCATCACGGCCGTTATGAAGAACCGCACCTCGGGCCTCCTGGAGCATTGGCTGGAAAATGTGAAGGCCGCGGTCCCGGCGCACAAAAAGATCACGCACAACAAAATGTGCGAACTGAACGTCATCAAACAGGTCGAAAACCTCTCTCACAACACGATCGTACAAAAAGCCTGGAGACAGAAACGGAAGCTCTATATTCACGGCTGGATCTATTCCGTCTCCGACGGTTTGATACGAGACCTGAAAATAATGCAAAAAGGCTCGCCCGCCAAGACACCGCAGCACGCATCAAAACCACGGGGATAGCTCCCATTGTGATACTTCGTCAAACTATGCTATCATAATTTTATGCCAGATCAAGAGATCACCATACTCCGCGAGCTCATCATCATCCTCGCGGCCTCCCTTCCCATCACCTATCTCTTTCACCGGGCAAAACTGCCGGCGCTGGTGGGCTTCCTCATAACGGGCGTGCTCATCGGGCCTTTCGGCACGGCGATCATTACCGAGACCCAGGTGATCGAACGCTTGGCCGAGGTCGGCGTGGTCCTGCTGCTGTTCACCGTGGGCATGGAGTTTTCCATCGCGGACATCGCGCGGTCGGGACGCCGCCTCCTCATCGGCGGCGGCACCCAGGTGGTCCTGACCATCGCCGTGATCATGGGCATCGCGCTCGCGCTCGGCTACCCGCTCCCCCAGACCGTTTTCTTCGGGTTCCTTGCATCGCTCAGCAGCACCGCCATCGTGCTCAAGGTCTACTCGGACCGCGCAGAGCTCGACACCACCCACGGCAAGCTTTCCACGGGTATCCTGCTGTTCCAGGACATCGCGGTGGTTCCCATGATGCTGCTGTTGCCGGTCCTGGGAGAGGCCGGCGCGGCCGGGTCGGTTTCGCTGCTTTCCATCGTCATTTCCCTGGGCAAGGCGGTCATCGGCCTGGTCCTCGTCTTTGTCGCAGCGCGCCAGGTCGTCCCCTTTCTCCTGCACCAGGTGATCCGCCTGAAGAACCGGGAGATCTTTTTCCTGCTCATCGTGCTCATCTGCCTGGGCACCGCCTGGATCACTTACAGCCTCGGCCTGTCCCTGGCGCTCGGCGCGTTCCTTGCCGGCCTCATCATCTCCGAATCGGAATACAGCCATCACATCGTGTCCGAGATCATGCCGTTCCGCGATTACTTTGCGAGCATCTTCTTTATCTCCATCGGCATGCTGCTCCATACCGATCACTTCCTGGCGCACTGGCCCATGATCCTCACGCTCACCCTGCTGGTCATGCTCGTCAAATCGGGCCTGGTGGTCGCCACGGCCCGGGCGCTCAGCTACCCCATCCGCAGCGCGCTGCTTTCCGGCCTGGGGCTGGCGCAGATCGGCGAATTCTCGTTCCTGCTGGCGCAACAGGGGCTCGATCGCGGCCTCATGGGACAGGACGTGTTCCAGATGTTCATCAGCACCTCCATCCTGACCATGCTCGCCACGCCGTTCCTGATGCAGGCCGGCCCCTGGTTCACCTCACGGCTTCCGGAATTGCCGCCTGCAGCCGGCGCCAAAGACGATGTCTGCAAACTTACGGGGCACACGATCATCGCCGGGTACGGCCTGAACGGCATGAACCTGGCAAAAACGCTGAAGGCGACGCACATCCCCTACGTGGTCCTGGAGGTCAATACCGACACCATTCGCCGGGCGCGGGATGAGGGAGAACCCATCCTCTACGGGGACATCACGCGAAAGGACGTGCTCGTTCGCGCCGGCGTGGAGTGCGCCAAGGTCATCGTCTTTGCCGTCTCCGATTTCAACGCGACCCGCATCTCCGTGCGCACGGTGCGCCAGCTGAACCCGTCAATCTTCATCCTGATCCGCACGCGCTATGCCGTCGATGTGGAAGAACTGTACAAGCTCGGCGCCGACCAGGTGATCCCCGAGGAATTCGAGACGTCCATCGAGATCTTCTCGCGCGTCCTTCATCAGTACCATGTTCCCGGCAACGTCATCGCGAACCAGATCCAGCTGGTGCGTTTCGAGGGCTACAAGATGCTGCGCGGCATCTCGCTGGACCATGAGAACATCGGCCGCATCGCATCGCTTTTCGCCGGCGCCACCGTGGATAACATCCAGCTCCAGCCCCACTCGCCGGCCATTGACAAAACGCTGAAGGAGCTGGACATCCGGCGCGCCACCGGCGCCACGGTCATTGCCGTGGTCAGGAACGGCGAGGCAACGACCAATCCCGGCCCGGATTATCAGCTCCGGACCGATGACATTCTGGTGCTGCTCGGAGCGCACCGCGACCTGGACGAGGCAACGAAACTGTTGACGCAGCGAGGGAAGTCTGAGGGATAGCCGTAACCCATCATCACCCAGCCCTCTCCTTGAAGGAGAGGGTTTAATTACTTCTCCCCTTTCAAGGGGGAAACGGAGAGGGGGATGGGTCAGCTTGAGCTATCTCTATGATAATCGAATTAGGGAGAGAGTATGGGATTCATAACCTGGAACGACCATTATTCGGTCAAGGTGCCGGAGATAGACGATCAGCACAAGAAACTGATCGCCATGGCCAACCAATTGTACGACGCCATGCGCGCGGGCAAAGGACGGGACGTACTCGGCCCGGTATTGACCGAGCTCGTTGATTACACGGTCTATCATTTCGAATCGGAAGAACGGCTCCTACGCCAGCACGGCTATCCGGAGCACGACGAGCATAAGGAGCAGCATGATTTACTGGCGGAAAGAGCAAGGCGGTTCAGGGATGACTTCAGGCAGGGACAGGAATCCCGCGCAATGGATGTCATGTTATTTCTGAGCAACTGGCTGAACGTCCATATTCTCGAAGTGGACAAGCGCTACGCGACCTTCCTGAACGACAAAGGCGTTTCCTGATCCCTCCCACTCGCATCAGGTGCTGCTCATGACAAAAGAAAAAGCAAAAGAGCCGCCAGTCCCTACCGAAGCCCACGACACGACAAGAAAGGCGATCATTGCCGCGCTTGAACTGGGGCCGTCCTCCGCGCGGGACATCTCGGCCGCGGTCAGGATCTCGGAGCGGGAGGTGTCGGCTCATCTCGAACACATTCGGAAGTCTCTCTTGCCCTCCTCCCGGCACTTGAAGATCGTTCCTGCTGAATGCAAGAAGTGCGGATTTATATTTGCGAAGCGTGAGAAACTGCGAAGGCCGGGGAAATGTCCGGTGTGTAAAGGCGAGTCGATCCAGGAACCGCGGTTTGCGATAGAAGAGAAATAGGGGAGAGGCTGCGAAACTGCTTCTTCGGATTTTCCTGTCTGGCGCAAATCGCCTTCTTTTAATTTTGATGAAGTCGTAAAAAGTCGTCATTCCCGCTTGTCGGGAATCGTAGTGCTTTTTCAACGTACTGAAAAGAATTGTTTTGCATCTCATCAGCAATGACAATACGCAGCAGATCACAGAGGTAAATACTGAAAAATGCGACGGTCACCAATCCCGCAACAGAGAAGCATACCCAGAATGACAGCTCGTAACCTACTTCTTTACCAAACAGAAATACAAGGCCGAGCAAGATGATATATACAAGCAAGAGTGCCCATAAAACCTGCTTTAAGTGGGCCAGTAAGGAGCGGCTTCTGCTTTTCCTATTTAACCGGCGTCCATCGCTTTGACTCTTAGTATTCTCCGTCGTCATATCGGCGTCAAATAGTTATTAACGCCGCCGTGTAGGGCGCGGTTCTAAGCGACCCTCTCGACGGCGTGGTTGTATTCATCTTAGAAAAAATTGTGAACAAGATTTTCTAGAAGATAGCGCTCGAATTCATAATCGTTAGATTGTAGTCCATCTTTTCTGGGTTTTGAGGTGGGATCAGTATACATATAAAAATGATATTTGCCCTCTGGGTTTTGTTGTGCAAGTTTTGGTAAAAGTTTGGCTTCAACTAGCCACACCCGTTCTTTTTCGAGTTCTACGAATGCAAATATGTTGGCGGGAGATTTTTCCGGGATCCACCAATCAATTAAGAGTTTGCCTTTCCCGCCCCCTGGCTTTGGCTTCTGATTCGTCTTAACCTGAATCGTCAAAGCAGTGCTCTTTTTACTGGAAAATGCCACAAGATCTATGCCAGCATCAGTAGTTAAGGGTGCGGATTCAATTCCATGTGACAGTAGTTTATATTGGACGATGAGTTCGCCGCATTTCCCGATTTGTTGATTGGTCAACTTCATTTTAATACCTCCGATAATATGTAACATGACATCAAACCACAGTAATGACGGATTATGCCAGCTGCCGTCCTTTCCTCATATCATCAGGCGATATCCTTTTGGCAGAATCGAACATTTCAACATAGTGAACACGATCCCACGACCAAGCTTCTTGAATCTCGTATTCGGTATTGTAACGAATCCATATAAGAACATCCCAATTGTAATTTAGTGCTTTGCCGGCATTTGTTATGACGCTGCCTTTTTTACCACTTGGCCGATGAGCCTTTATTTGATAGCGAATATTTTCGTGGACAAAATCATGCCCTCTGCTTACAGCAGTTTTGTCACGCATATATGCCGAGTAATCTTCATCAGACATACCAACAAGCTTTGCGGCATCATATTCTGAAATAGTTGAGGTAATAGATGGTGCAACGCCATAGTGGCGCTGCCAAGCCAATGCCACCTGTACAAGATTTTGTCTTAGGATAGTGCTCATATCTTTTTCGATTTTCTCCAGTACAATGTTCAACGCGACGCCGAGGGCGCGGTTTTCAGCGACCCTCTCGAGCGTTCTCGTTAGAATTATTCGTGGTTTTGTCGGGTTTCATACACTTTAATTATTTCATCAATAAGGTCACTGAAATGATCCCAATTACGAACACCATAGGAAAGTTGTTTAAGTTCCGACATCGGGACGCCCCAACTTCGAGCAGCACGCAACCAGTTAAGGGCCAGAGGATTATTGAAAGATCCGCACCTGTTGCGGACAATACCACGAATATAAAGAAGTTCCTTGAGATCGGGGTCGCTTTTAGCATCCTTTTCAACATTCAAAATGGGAGGTATTTTATTGAACGCAATAACCCAAGATTCTTCAGTAACTCGACCGTCATTTTTAAATTTCAAGTATTGCGAAGCAGCGGTTTCCATCGCATTCATGATCTCTTCTATCGTGAATTTTGTAAACCATTTGCGAATAGCCTGGCGCCCGGCTTCGTTAGGAGTGAATCCGGGCGTGAGCTTTACCCAGTACGCAACCAAATTATCAACAGTCTGTGCCTTGAGGTCTTGAAGGCCTTGCATCCACTCCATCATCATTTCAAGTTGTTCTCGGCGTTCTTGAAGGTCATCAAGTTGTGTTTTTCGTTTTTTGATAGCGGAATCATCGTTCAGAGGTTTATCGCTCTTTCCAAGATTACATGGCAAGCAGGCGGTGATGAGATTCGTAATATCGTTTACGCCACCTTTGGCAACTGGCTTTATGTGGTCAGCATGAAGAAGAACATCCGGAGCAGAAGCGCCGCAATATTGGCACTTGAAGGAGTCGCGTTTAAAGACTTCAAAACGAAGTTTTTTAGTAAGGCCTTTTCGCTTTATCATGCGGTTCCTATTTTCTAGACAATGCTTCGCTGATTGCTTCATCAAGCAACGAAAGATGAAGTTTTTGATCTTCTCTGATTTCTTGCAAGACATCCTCCATCGCACCTAAGAAACTAATAATCTCCTCTCTCGATTTAAGGCCAGTAGCTGTACTGTAAATTCTTGATGCAGTTTGATGACAAGCTTTTCGATATATCATCTCTTTCATAGAATCTACGGTTATTCCGATTTTTGATTTTGCAAATTCATTTAGATCGTGCAAGTCTGATACAGAAAATATTTTCGGTTCTTCATCCATTTTAAGACCTCCTCGTCCAGCAGTAAAAAATTAACGCGCGCGTTATAATTTTTTGCCACAATGATTACAAGCGAGAGTCGCATTGCCCGGAATCCACCTTTTACAGTGAGGGCATCGTTTCATGGGAAATTCACCAGAGTCGTACCGAGCTTTCTGTGCATTTAATGCCCCGGCTTCTTGGTTCTCATCAAGAGGCAATATGTCACACCTGCATTCTTTGTGGAATGGTGGAATATCGTCTTTTGTTGCCGTTGCGACCCTTATTTTTTTGTTTGCCTTAGCCTCACATTCAGGGCAACAGTCGGGAGCAGGAGCAACTTCAAAGTATTCGATTTCTTTTTTGGTTAAGTCCTTTAGTTTGTTTTCAAAAAATGATTTCGTGGCATATGAACCCATAAAATAAACCTCCATCGTTTAATTTTATCTTGAAAGGAGAACAAATTTATGACACGTGAAGAAGCAACAGAAATGATTTTCAAATAATTCACTGACATCTTCGCAAAGCACAACGTAAAGCCTGAGGACGCAAATTTGTTGACGGTGGCATTTGGCGCGAGGTGGCACTTTTACACCGAGAAGCCATTAGACCCCATGAAGGAATTGTTTCACGGAATATCGTTGTCACAGTATCTAAAAAAAGAGGCGGAGATTACAGCGTTATGTCTTCGAGCGACCGAAGATCTGCGTCTTCTACTATCGTAAGGCGTTTATGCATCTCGCTCAGGAGTGCGATAATTGTTCGTTTTGTCTCTTTATCGTCAAGTGGGTTTTGCTGGCTTTGAAGCATGATCATCCATTTTTGACATTGTTCGCGCATCTGTGTTGAAACTTCATTCATTGGGAGGGCCTCCATGTTGAGACGTTTTTATCCAGAAATCGGACTGCTTTTAATTTTTGTAATACTTGCTTTTATTCCAACATTACTCTTTTATCTTTATGGTCTCTTCAATGACCTTAGTAATTTCTCCCCCAGAAATGTGTACCTCTCTTCTGTTTATGCTTATCTGACGGGAGCGATGATGCTTGAGTTTGCCATAAAGCCAATCCGCAATAAATTTAACCGTAACACCCGACGCGATGCTAATAGTGATGGTAACGGCGGTCTCGGTTCCAAAACCCTTGGTAATGATGATATCCGGCATAGTAAGTGAAATTCCCTGCGGAACATCATTATTCAAAAGGAGCGCATCTTTTTGATTGGAAAAGGTCATTTCAATATTCATGGGGCATAGTCTCCATTTTTAGGATATTAATGGGGCGAATGAGTGGCCGCCCCCGCAGGGGGCGTGTCCGTCTCGATTCGCTTTGTTCTGCCGCGCTGGTTTCGCGGCAGAACAGAATCGGCCACTCATTCGCCCCATTCTGGCGTCGCGAAGCGACGGCAGAATCGCCGCCGTGAGGGGCGCGTCTTTCAGCGACCCTCTCGACGGCGTGGGTGGGATTAGTTTTTCGGAAGCCGTTGAGTTGATTTACAAGTAGTCCGCCATGAAACGCACAACGCCAGATAACATATCCTGAACATCAGCAGCATTATATCCTGACCAGTCACCGTGCGCTGCCTTGTTTCGTAAATCGGCCCATGCAGTAATTTGCTTTTGCTTGGCAACGTTGTAAACACCAGCCTTGCAGAGATCGGCGTTCATTTTGTCTAGTTTGCCAATTGGTATCCCCTGACGAGTAGCAATTTCCTTGATGGCAACTTCAAGAGAGATACCGGCCACGACACAGGCAGGATCCTTGTAGCCTGAATCTAAGAGAGCCTGTGCTTGTTCGGTTGCGTCGTCCAGCACTTCAGCCTTTACGAGACTTTTCAGATTGAAGAGATAGCCGCCTTCGAAATCCTCCTTAGCAGCCGAAAGAATGGAGAGTAGCTCTTTGAAAGAAGTCTCGTACGCGTCATAGTCGTTGAAGTGCTGTTCAAACCGTTTGTAGTGAGCGCTTAATTCACCAAAAGCACGCTGTAATAAGTTTAAAACACTGGTTCCCCATCCCTTCACATCTGGTGAGTATACACGATAGTATGTTTTTCCTTCATCGGTCGTGAAATCATGCTCTCTAGTTTTAAGAATGGCTTCACCCTTCGAAAGGAGTTCGTTCAATCGCTGCAAAACCAGTACATCAATTTTCATCAGTATGCTCCTAGTTCATCAATTAGCTATATTATTGGTTATATCTGTAATAAATTTTGATCGTCCTGTCGCAATGTTTGCATCTTTGTCGTTGATCGGCAGTGTTTAAAAATTCTTGGTAATCATCTGATTCAATTCTTCTTACTGTTCTATCAGCGGGCATATTAAATCTAAACGGACTTTCGCACATTGGGCACACACCGTTTTCGATTCTGATCTGCGGAGATGTTTGTATTTCTACTGTGGTCTGTGTGATAGTTCCCCTAACTTGTTGCAGTGAGGCGCCACAATTCATGCAGAACTTTGCGCTGTTAGGGTTATCTTGACCACATTGTATGCAATACATAGAGTCCCCCTCCATAATGGAATGTATAACACGCGCGTGTGGGGCGCGTTTTCAGCGCCCCTCACGACGCACATGTTGGAACTGGCCGCCCGACAGCGAATAAGAGCGGTTTAGCTAACCTCAGAGTACTTGCGAATAACTATTTCGGGAAATGATTTAATTTCATAGACAGGTATCGATGTGTTTTCAATGTCATAATAATATAAATAGTCCTTAATCTTTCTCAGTTCAGCTTTATTATCAATTTTCCAGCAAATTATACATTTTGTTTGTTTCGGGTTGTGTCCATGGTTTATAAAGTTTTCAAATGTTGCTTCAAATTCTATTGGAACAAAATTCTCTAAAGAAGATTCGTCATCTATTTGGAAGGAGGCAATTACATCTATGCCATCCTTTTTCGTATGTTCCCACGTAATGAAATTTTCAAAAGGCAATTTTCCCAATGCTTCGAGCTTCCAGAAGATACACAACGTATGCATTTCAGAATTATCAGGGACACGATGAAGAAGTTTGATTTCGCCATCTATTTCGACACAGGCATATTCCTGGCCAGGCTTACTCAGACTCGATTGGCGCGTTCTAACAGCTGCAGCCTTATTTCGCTCATCTTCCTTTCTTTTGTTTTGCTCAAATTCTTTATATGCTGTCAATTCGGTAAATTCATCAAAACATTTAGATGTTAATTTTTTAAATAATTTTACAACTGGGTCATCTCCCATTTGATTGCTTATATTACTTCTGTCGAGATTCAGTTTCGGTTCTAATTCATCGCATTCTACGACAAAACTGCAAAGATCTTTATATTGTTGAAAATTACTTCCTTTATACTCATAAAATGGAAATTGAAAAAACGGAATCCCTTTTACCGACAGTCGAAGTCCTGTGTTATATCGGTGGGGTGAAAGTCCAAATTTACCAGTATCAAGAGTAAAGCCGCCCTTCAACGTTACATTGATTTCTTTTTCTTTTCCATCAACAATTGTTTTTCCACTTTTTGCAATTGGGTCTTCGATGACTACCGTTCGCCAATCTCTCTTCCCATCTGGCAGCAATTGTTTAGTAATAAATTTGTACCCAATTTTCAATTCGCTCTCGTCAGAATTAACCTTTAGGAAAATCCTCGGTTTATGGTGGATATCTTTAGTAATTCCAACAGCAGTATTCCAGTATAAATATCTTTCAATCTCATCTATCGAATATATTTTGCCGCCACCATCATACCCAAGAACCTCAATTTTCGTTCCTTTTATGTCAGATGGCAAAGGGGTTCTTTGTGTGAGATAATAATCAGGTGCCAGCGGTGGCTCGGACATTAGAGAGCTTCTAGGATTGATAATGTTAAGGACAATAAAGTTATTATCGTTGTTGCCCGTCCAGGTCTCAACAACCAACTTGTTGCAATTTAGCATAAGCTTTGAGCCAAGACCCTTCCAACCCCAATAATCCGCTTCAAGACCTGCTGCGCGCGAAAATGCTAAGCCTATAAACCGATCTAAACGATCGGGCTTTTCAGGGTTGCCAGAATATGGCATACCAATCCCATTATCTTTTAGTATGAATGAAGCATTATGCTCTGGATGGCTATAATGCTGCAATTTTAATTCTGATGCTTGAACTTCAGGAGCCATCATATTACTTATTGCTTCGCGTAACATATCTAATGGATGTGATCTGCTTTCCATGATTTGCTTGAAAGCACTGAGGTCGTGTATTTGCGGCTTTATTTTTGTCGAATTAGTGGATTCCATATTTCTCCTTTACGAATCAACAAGTTATTGAGTAGCCCCCTATATAATTCCGGATTTTCGGAATTATATAGTTTATCAAAGAACATGCCAAACTACTTACGAGTATCTTGGACGAATATATGCTTGATGCCATCTTTTGTCAACGACAGCCATTTGACAGCCATTCGGAATTTCAAAGTATTCCAACGAGTACAGAATGTAACATGATTTGGTTCAAAGAAATGCGACTTCTACAAATTCAAGAAGGATCATACACCAGACTTCTCAGCGTCCTCCTAGTACAGCGTTCCTGACAACTGCAAACCAGCTATCGCTGCTATGCTTTTTTCCCCAAAAGGCGCTGGTACAGCATCCCGCCGACATAGAAGGTCACCCCGAGAACAACGAGCCCGATGATCCGCGCGAAGGGGGACGCGCCGCTCAGGTCATAGAGCAGCACCTTTGCAGCCGTCGCGCCGAATACGGCCAGGGACGATTGTCCCATCAGTTTGTCCTTCACGTACAGCGACAAGCCAAGGCACCCGATGGCGAGCACTCCCCATGCGACCGATTCGATGATCGGTTCGTGCAGCAGGCGCATTGCCGCGGCCATGGCGCAGATGTGGCCCGTGGCGAGCAGCAGCGCGGCCGCGCCGCCGAGCAGGTCTTTTTGGCGGCTGAACCAGTAGGCGAGATACAGGAGCAGGGCGTAGGCAACGGGCAGCAATTGCCGTGCGGGCACCGCGTCAATATCGGTATCAAAGATGATGCGCAGGCAGTTCACCATGAAGATGATGCCGACGGCTACCCAGATGGGCCATCGCGATCCGAATCCGTCATCGTTTCTGATGCTCGCCGCCGCGGCAAGGGGCACCAGCAGAAAACCGACCCAGGGGCCCCATTCCTTCGGCACGGACTCGAGGTAACCCGCATGGAACAGCACCAGCGCCGCGTAGCACCACAAGAGAAGCTCCCCGCCGGGAAGCCGGTCCCGCAGCGCATAGCGGGCGACAGCGTAGATCAACGCGAGCGCGGCCAGGCTGCCTGCCGCGATCCAGGGCGCGATCGAGGGCAAATGCTGGTTGAGCAGGCTGTACTGCAGAAAATAGAAGAGCAACAGGGGCGGTAAATGCGCGAGCGCGTCCTTCTGGCTTAGAGGAGCATTATGCCGGACGGAGAAAACAGCGGTGGCGATGCCGAATATGGCGAATTGGACGGTCTGAAAAGCCAGGACCGCGTACCACTGGTCGCCCCCCCTGCTCCTCCAGAGCATGTCAAAGCCGATGAGCGCGAGGTAGAGCGCCAGAAGATAGATCAGTCTGCGGCCGTGCCACACGGAAAAGACGCTGAACACCACGCTCCATGCCGAGTAGTAGATCGCCACGTCGATAAGGGAGCCTGCCACGCCGGTAAGCAGAAAGGGGGCAAAGTACGAGCCGGCCACGGCAAAGAGGGCGAACAGGTCGCTCTCGAAAACCCTGCAGAGCCAAAGCGAGGCGCCGCATACAATGATGATGGCGGCCCCGGCCTCGTGTACTCCCATAAGGTGATGATACAGGTGCCCGCCGTAAATGGTGAGGAAAAGGACGGCGATCCCCGCGGCGGGAAGCAGACCGGCATACTCCCGGTCATTTTTACGCAGCGCAAAGCCGGAGCCGATAAGCATGAGCCCGAAGATCGCCGCGCACGCGATCTGTCTCATCGGTGTCAGCCATCCGCTGTCGATGGCCAGCCTGATAAGATACGACGCCGCCAGCAGAAGCGCGAGGGCCCCGCCCCACCCGAGGAGGTTGCCGATCAGTTGTGATTCCGTTCGTTGTTGCACAATAGGCGGAGTGCGAACGCTTGCCCGGCCCGCCAATGCAGCTGCGGGAGGTTGCGGTCGCGTGGCTGCCGGCGTCGGAGTCGCCTTCTGGGAAAGAAGCGCCTCAAGTCTGGCAAGCCGCGCCTCGGCAGTTGCAATACGTCCCTCTAGGTCATCAAGACTCATGAACGTTTCCCTCCCGTTTTTTTCTCGCTATTTCCTCTCCCCGGGGGCTGGACAATGGCATTCACCGTGTTTCGAGGAGGGTTGCAGCGCTGGTCTCGGTGCTATAGTATCTTCACTGAAAATTATCGTCAAGAGATATTACCGGGCATGCTTGGGGACGGGGAAGGAAGTATCGATCATGCTGCCATGCTGCGATCAGGAAATTATTTTCCCGGGGACTTTGCCGTTAATTCAGGAACGCAGCGATTTTTATATCATGTTCCAGGATATGCTTGAGGAACCAGTCTTTCAGGAACACCAAAAGACTCTCGACAGTCCTGTTGCTTCCCCTCGCATTCGCGTTCTCCAGCTCAGTTATCTGCGACTCGAAGTATATATGCTGTTTGATATGTTCCTCCAGCGCGGGATAGCCCTTTTCCTTCATTAACCCCTCTTCAAATCGAAAATGGGTCGCCGCATATACCTTGAGGTCATAGATCGTAGCGTCCGTGACCTGGCGCTGACTGTCGCGGCATGACGAGTTATAGCATTCGTTCACGTATTCGAGAAACAACTTGTGCTGTTCGTCGATCTCACCGATCCCAATGTTAAAACTGTCCTTCCATACAAAGTGATCCATGGTCCCCTCCTGCACCCGCGTCATATTGATCGGTTCAATTTAATCTGTGTGATATTGAGACTCAACCGTTCAGCAGTTTGAGGACAGCCATGCCGTCCTCGAAATGTTCGATGATGTTGAGCGCTCCAAAGGTCTGGTCAAGACGAAAGAGGTTGTTCAGATCGAGCCCCAGGACATGGGCGAGGATGACGCGGTTCACGCCGCCGTGCAGCAGCAGGGCGATCTCCTGGTCCCGATGGGCCGACACCAGCCGCTCGTATTCGGGGATGATCCTGTCCCGCACGTCGGCCACGCACTCGCCGCCGGCAGGGCGATAGTTCAGAAGATCGGCACGCCAGAGCAGGAATTCCTCGGGAAAACGCGCCCTGATCTCTTCGGCAGTAAGCCCTTCCCACACGCCGACGCTCCGCTCCCGAAGCGTGCGGAGGGGGGTATGAGAAAGGTTGAGCCGCTTCGCAATGATGTCGGCGCCTTTCACGGACCGGATGAGATCGCTGGAATAGACCGCGGTGATGGGTTTGCTGGCAAGCAGCCCTGCCAGCCGGTGCATCTGCTCCACGCCGGCAGCGGTGATGTCCACGTCAATATGGCCGTTATAGCGCTTTTCCCCGCCATTGGCCACTTCGCCATGGCGCATGAGATAGACCCGCGTAGACATATGCTACTCTCCGTTGGACAGTACCACAAAGAGCAGAAGGACCAGGACCTCGTTCAATTCGCTCACCGCTCCGATGGTGTCGCCGGTCACTCCACCGAGCTTGCGCATGAAATACCACCGGCTGAGCAGCGTGAACAGCACCACGGCTGCAACCAGGTACACGGCCGAGAACCCGCTCACCCAGCCCGCCAATCCGACGGCCACCACCGAAGCGGCGATCATGCCGCTTCCGCGCAAATGACCGACAAAGGCGCTGCCCATGCCCTCTTCACGTCCGTAGACCGATCGATACACCATGAGCGTCTGCGACCAGCGGGCAAGCAAGGGAGCGACCAGCAAGGCCGCCACTTTTTCGCCGGAGAACAGATTGTTCAAGGCAACGTACTTTACGAGCAGCAGGAACATGATGCCGAGGGCCCCGGCGGTTCCGAGCCTGCTGTCCTTCATGATATGGAGCCTCGACTGCTTGTCGTATCCGCCCATCATTCCGTCGAGCGTATCGGCAAGTCCGTCGATGTGCAGGGCCCGCGTGAGGAGCACCGCGATGATGATGAGCAGCGCATTCGTTATGGAGTGCGGCAGGACCCACAACAGACCCTTGTCCGCGTAGACCAGGATAAAACCGAGACCGAATCCCACGATCGGGAAATAGACCATGGATTTCGCCAGATCGTTCTCCGCCACCTCGTGTTTCCTGTTCAGGGTAAATATCGTCAGGAACTGTACTGCGGTAATGAAATTTTTCAGCATTGCTCTCATAGTGAGGTTTTCCGCCGTAAATCAATGCAAAGTGCAAATTGCAAATTTTAAAGTGCAAATTTAGAAATGACATTGTACCATATTGCTTTAATCCTGCTTTTTTACTTTTGCATTTTGCACTTTGCAATTTGCAATATCATTGTCCGCACTACCTCTTTACCGGCTCCCCTTCTTTTTCCGCAACGCCGGCGTCGGCAAAGGTCGCCATTTCGGTCAGGATCCTGACGCCTGCCTCGACGAGCGAGATGCCCAGGGCGGCGCCCGTGCCTTCGCCGAGCCTCAGGTTCAGATCGAGAAGCGGCACCTGTTCGAGATGGTCCAGCATCTTGCGGTGTCCGATCTCGACCGACTGGTGGGCGGCAATGATATATCCTTTGACCAGCGGGTTCAGCTCAGCGGCGATGAGCGCTCCGGCCGTGGAGATGAAGCCGTCGATAACGACCGGGATCTTATAGAGTGCGGCGCCCAGCACAAGGCCGGCGATGCCGGCGATCTCGAAGCCGCCGACCTTGGCAAGCACATCGAGGGCGTCCGACCGATCGGGCCGGTTCACTTCGATGGCCTTCCTGATGACCGCTGCCTTGTGCTTGAGCGAAGCATCATCGATGCCGGTGCCGCGGCCCGTCACCTTTTCGGGGTCCGTGTTCGTGATGACCGACACGATGGCCGACGAAGCCGTGGTGTTCGCAATGCCCATGTCGCCGGTCCCGAGGATGTCGAGCTGGTCGCGGTACTTTTCGACCAGTTCGATGCCGGCAAGCACGGCGCGCTCCGCTTCATCGCGCGTCATGGCCGGGCCCAGCGCCATGTTCTGCGTACCGTGGGCGATCTTCCTGATCTCGAGGCCGTCCATGGGCTCAAAATCGTGGTCAACCCCCATGTCCACGACGATCACGCGCGCGCCCACATGCTTGGCCAGCACGTTCACCCCGGCGCCTCCGCGCAAAAAGTTATAGACCATCTGGGGAGTCACTTCCTTCGGGAAGGCGCTCACCCCTTCGGCCACAACACCATGGTCACCGGCAAAGGTGAAGATGATCTTGTTCTTGATGCTCGGCTTGTCACGGCCGGTGATAAGGCAGTATTTTTTCGCCAGCTCTTCAAGGCGGCCGAGGCTGCCCTGCGGCTTGGTCAGATTATCGAGCCTGGCCTGTACCGCGTTCGAACGCGACGTGTCCACGGGCTGGATCTTTTTTATGATGTCCTGTAATTTGCCCATTTCTCTTACTCCTCCTCTGGCTCTTGACATTCGATTATGGAAAAAACTTGTAACTACTCAGGTCGTCAGCCGTTTCGTGCGATTTCGCCTCTTTTGGACCGAGCCGACCGCGTCGGCGTGATTTACGGCAACGCGGTTGCCTTGGTCCATATAGGGAAGTAAACAGCTGACCTGAGTAGTTACAAAAACTTTTCGCCACGGAATAAACGGACCACACGGAAAAACCAAAGACTTTTATCCTAAGAAAAAATTCTCTCACTTTTGGAATGCATTTCACTTATTTCCATGAAGCTCAGCTGCTATTCGCGAATCACGACCCCTTCCGTGTATTCCGTGTGTTCCGTGGTAATAAATATTTTTGATGTATTCCGCAATCAGCTATTAGATCATTTTATTTTTATCGGTATCCCCGAAGCGGTGAAGTACACTTCGTCGGCGACCTGGGCCACTTTCTGGTTCAGCAGCCCGGCATAGTCGCGGAACTGACGCGCCAGCGGGTTATCGGGAACGATACCGAGACCGACCTCGTTGGAAACGATGAGCAGCGTGCCTTTGAAGGCTCGAATGGCTGCGATAAGCTCTTCCGAGTGGGCGCTGATGACATCGCCGTCGCCGGTATGGGCGATGATGTTGCTCAGCCAGAGCGTCAGGCAATCCAGAAGCACCACGTCATACCGGGAGCTCAGCTTCTGAAGCAGTTCGGCGATGGCAAGCGGCTCCTCATAGGTGTCCCAGGCCTTGCCCCGGTCCTGGCGGTGCTTCTCGATCCGCGCGACCATTTCGGGATCGAGCGCCTGCGCCGTGGCGATGTACGCCCGCTTCCCGTCAAGCTCATGCGCCAGCCGTTCGGCAAAACCCGATTTTCCTGACCGTGCACCGCCGGTTATGAAGGTAATTTTCTCAGCCATAGAACAACAGTGTCCTGTCTTTTATTTGTAAGGGCAGTTTGTAAGGGCGGGTTTCAAACCCGCCCCTACGCCCGCAATGGATAACAAGGATAAAAAACCCCTACCTGGTTGTCTCAGGCAGGGGTCAGGTTCTTGTGCGTCTTTATGTCAATTCAATATAGAATTGGAGCGGGCGACGGGGTTCGAACCCGCGACCCCAAGCTTGGGAAGCTTGTACTCTACCAGCTGAGCTACGCCCGCTTTTTAGAAGTGGATTATATCGGCATGGGTAGCCGATGTCAATTAAAAAACTGGAAGTTACAGGAGCTGTTTAACGCTCTTCTCGATCGCGTCTTCGTTCCCGGCGCCCAGAAAACGCTTCTGGATCTTGCCGGCTTTGTCGATAACGACCATCATCGGGATCGTGCGAACACTGTACTCGGCAGCCACCTCCTCGGTCCCCATGAGGACCGGATAGGTCATGCCGTATTCTTTCTGAAATGCCCGGACATCCTCGATCGCTCCTCCGTCGAGCGATATGGAAAGAATGACCAGCCCCTTGCCGGCATAGTCTTTGTGAAGCTTTTCCATGCCGGGTATGGAGTCGCGGCAGGGCTGGCACCAGGTCGCCCAGAAGTCGAGCACAACCGGCTTGCCCTTGAGATCAGAGAGTTGGACCGTCTTTCCATCCAGGTCCTGGAGCTTGAAGTTCGGCGCATCCCCCGAGGCAACGGTTGACCGTTCATCGGACCGGGTGCAGCCGATGAGCACGGCGAGAACTATGACAGCGATGGCGAACGTTCTTCTGAACATCGGGAGTATCTCCTAAAAAAAGTTCCGGCAAGACAGATCACCTTCAGGCGATGGCCATCTTGCCGGTTCTGTATGGTCATTCTGCGGATGGAAGGACAAGACTACTTCAGCAGGGCGTCGACCTTCGACTTGAGCTGCGCTTTGGGCACCGCGCCCACCACCTGGTCAACGGTCTGCCCGCCCTTGAAGAACATCAGGGTCGGGATCCCCATGATCCGGTATTTGCCGGCCACATCGGGGTTTTCGTCCGTGTTCAGCTTGAGGACCTTCAGCTTGCCGGTATATTCCTTCCCTATTTCGTCGACGATCGGCGCCACCATCCGGCAAGGTCCGCACCAGACAGCCCAGAAATCCACCAGGACAAGGCCCTCTGCCTTCAATACTTCCTGTTCCCACGTTGCGGTCGTCACTGCTTCAGCCATTCCATCCTCCTCTAAAACCCTGTTATCGCGTATTTTGAATAGTTGTAGAAAGTTCCTGTCTGATCGCACCTTCGGGACAGACGCGGGGACAGGCGCCGCAGTCGATACATTCTATGGTGATGACGGCTTTTCCCTTGACCAGCTGTATGGCATCGGCCGGGCAGATATCCTGACAGGAACCGCACCCTGTGCACGTTTTATCATTAACTCGATACGTCATATAACAACCGTTCGAATAATAAACCATGCACTGGGCATTGTCAATAATTTTTAGTTTGCCTGAAATCAGGTGTATCGGCTGAAGGTAGAAGACTGAAGGTAACAATTCCAGATCACCCCTGAGAATCTGAGACAGAACGATCATGTGGCAGTTTTTCACCTTCAGCCTTCAGCCTAACAACCTTCGGTCTGCTTATGCGTTTGTCTATTTCCAGGACTTGTGGCATAATCTGCGCGTGAAACACTGTTTAATGCCATACGGCAGCATCGGCTGGGCACGAAAACAACAGCTCTTCGAAGAGCTCGTGGCAGCCTGTCCGGGACCGCCCTTCCGCTTCGACCGGGTGCTGGTGCTCGTCCCCTCGTCCCGCATGACCCGGACCTACCGGAAGCTGTTCCTCGACGCCGTGGAAAAGGCCCATGGCGCCACGGCGCTCATCCCTCCCGTTGTCCAGACGCTGCACCGCTTTCTGAGCTCGCTCTCGGCGCGCGTCCCGGGCCCGGCGCTCATCGACGAGAACACGCGGCTCGTGCTGGTCGAGGGGATCGTCAAGAACTATCTGGCCGAACGCAGGCTGTTCAGCCAGAGCCCCGACGTGCTCGCCCCGTCGCTTTCCGCGTCGCTTGCCGCCATGATCGACCAGCTTGCCCACGCGGGTATCGGTCCCACAGAGCTCCGCGCCGCCCTGGCGCCGACGGACGCTGTTGACCGGAAACAGGTCGTCCTGCTCATGGACATTTACGACGCCTACGAGCGCGTCCTGAAGAAGCGGAACCTGGCTGACCCTGCAGGCATGCTGTCCCATCTTGCCGGACTGTTCGATCCGGCCTGGCTCGACCCTTACGACACGATCATCATCGACAACATTGCCGATGCCGGCGACCTGGAGGCCGGGCTGCTGGCGAAGATCACTGCTCACCGAAGCTGCCGCTATCTCGGCGAAGGGCCGACAGGACTCGTAGCGCGTGCCGGAGAGGCCCATCCCCTCAGGATCACGAAGGACTTCCTTGCAAAGATCAACGTCGCAGTGGAAGAAGACGGCTGCGGCATGGACGAAGACAACGAGTTCCTGGCACGGGCGCTCTTCTCCGACAAGACCTTTGCCGAAATCGAGCAGCAGGCGCGGGCCCTTCCCTCCTTTGGAAAGACCGTCCGCCTGCTCTCTGCGGTCAATCCCCGGGAGGAAGTATCGTTCATCGCCGGCGAGGTCAAAAAAGCGCTCCGCGCCGGGAACGCCGCCGATTCCCTGCTCGTGGCGTTCCCGTCGCTCGACGAGTACGGGCCGCTGGTGGAAGAGATCTTCACGGACTGCGGCATCCCCTACAACCGGGCGCTCGGCAGGCAGCTCAGCACATCTCCGGTCACCACTGCGGCCATCTCTCTTTTGCGCGCCTGCCACGAAGAGTTCTCCGGGCCGTCCCTGCTCCGGGTCCTCAGTTCGCCCTTTCTTTTGTTCGGCGAGAACCGCGCGATCGCGCCTGCCCTTGACCGTTTTCTGCGCGACCGTAAGATCATGGGCGGCAAAGAGCGCCTGCTCACGCAACTTCGCTACCAACAGCCTCACGAGGGCGGCATTGATGTCCTCACCGCTCCGCTAAAGGACCTGTTCGCCGCACTCGAACCTTTTTGCACAACGGACCCGGCCCCGCTCGCTGTCTGGATGGAGCGCCTTGGACGCCTCACGGCCTGGTCGAAGCTTGCGACCCGCGTGCTGCTCATCAAGGGCCCGCTGAACAGCAATCTGCAGGCATACAAAAAACTGGAAGAGACCTTCGCCTCCCTGACAGCCGCTGGCAGGCTTTTCCCGGAATACCGATACATTTTCAGCGAGTGGTTCTTCCTGCTGCGAAAAACGCTTATGCACGTTCGATATCAAGTCCCGCCTGATGATGAAGGGGGCGTGCAGGTCCTGGGGCTCGGCGAGACCATGGGACATGCCTGGAGCGAGATCTACCTGGGCGGCCTCATTGATACGAAATTCCCCCAGCGCCTGCCGCAGAACATCTTCCTGCCCGAGTCAACGCTCGAACCGCTCGGCATACGAACGCTCGAAAAAGCGCGGCTCACGGCATCGCATCACTTCTACCGGCTGATGCTTTCCGCTGAAAAGATCACGCTCACCTGGCCTGAGAACGAGGGAGACCGCGCGACCGTGGCATCACCCTTCCTGGCAGAACTGACGCCGCTCAAGCGGGCAGGACTCATCAACCAGGGGGTCGCCCAGACATCGGGCATCCAGTTCAGCCTCAGGCCTGAAGACAGCAGAAGCATTTCCGAGCTGGCAAAAGCCGTTGGCAGCAAAGGCACTGTACCCGGCATCGAACCGGTCCTGAGCGCGGACATCGCGAACATGGCTGCCCTCAAAACCGCATACGACTTCTCCCCGCCGTCCAAGGCGCCGAGCCTGCCGTCTCAGGACAAGAGGTCCTTCCGGGTGACCGAGCTGGATGACTATCTCCAGTGCCCCTACGATTATTATGTCAAGCATGTGCTCCGGCTGAGACCGCTTGAGGAGGTGTCGGAGGACATCTCCCCCCTGGACCGCGGCAGCGCCGTTCATGCCATTTTGCACAGCTTCTATAAGGAATGGGACAAGCCCGTCAATGCCTGCACCAGGAACGAGGCGCAAGCGCTTCTTCAAAAGCTTGCAGCCGTTACCTATGACCCCGCCCGGGTTGCCGACACCTTCCGCAATCGACTCGACCAGCAGCTTTTTCTCTCGGTCATTGCGGAACGCTTCCTCGATGCCGAAGAACTGTTCTGGCAACAAGGGATGAGACCGGCCTTTCTTGAGCATAAAATAGAGGCCTACAAAATAACGCTGTCGGATGGGAGCGAGGTCGAGCTCAATGCCAAGATCGACCGCATCGATGTCGACGAACAGGGCAACTTTATCGTTGTCGATTATAAGACCGGCAAGTATCCGACACCGAAAAAGACGGTTGATCAGGAGATCTTCCAGCTCCCGGTCTACGCAGTGATGGCACAGCAGGCATCGTCCGCAGAGGTGCGCCTGCAACAGCCTATCGGCCTTGCCTATTACGACCTCATGGGAAAGAACAAAGGGCTGGCCAGGGACGTCGTTCTTTTTAACAAGGACCTGGGCCTCGACCAGCCGGCCATAAAACCGCAGTCAAGCCCGAAAAGCGCAGAGGATTTTGAAACAATATTGAAGCAGAGCATGGACAAAGCGCGCAAAGCCATCGAAGGCATCCGGGCGGGCGTTTTCGCATCAGAGCCGCAGGATGAGAGCAAATGCCGATATTGTCCCAATGCGGTGATGTGCGAGACGGAAGAGACGTAGCGGTAGTGAAATCAGATTCAAAACGACAGAAGTTTTCTCGCAAAGACGCAAAGCTCGCCAAGAAAGGCCACGTCTTTAAACTTGTTTTTAATGATTTCCTTTGCGAGCTTTGCGCCTTTGCGAGAGACGCTTTTGCCTTTGATTTAACCGAAACAAATTATACCAATGACCACTGATCCTAAAAACCAGGCAGCCGCCAACGCTGCCGACACCGACCGGTCCATCCACCTCTCGGCCTCGGCCGGGTCGGGCAAGACCCGCGCGCTCAAGGAGCGTTACCTTGCGCTTCTGGACAAGCTCGATCTCCGCGGCCTCAACATCGACCAGGCCGTTGCCATAACGTTCACGGACAAGGCGGCCGCGGAGATCAAGGAACGCGTCATGCACGATTTGCCCGACGCCATGCTCAAGAAGATCATCCGCGGACGGCAGGACCTCCGCATCTCGACCATTCATTCATTCTGCATGAACCTGCTGAAGCGCTACCCGCTGGAAGCCGGGCTCCCGCCGGATTTCGCCATACTCGACTCCCGCGACCAGGTGTACAAGATCAGAAAAGCCATCGAGGAGAGCCTCGAAGAAGCGGACCGCGATCCAGGCGTCATGGCGCCGCTCAAGGCTTTTACGGCGGACGAGCTCGTCGAATCCATCGAGTTCCTGCTCTCGGTCCGGAGCAGGCTGAAGCGCATCGAGATCGACGCCAAAGGGCCTCACGGCATGCTCCGCGCGGTTCAGGCAGGCATGGACAGGGAGTCCATTGAAGCAGAACTCACCTCGCTCGTCGGAAGCCCGGCATGGCGCGCGCTCTTCATGCAGATGGAGCTTCTGCTCAGATCGCAGCAGGATTTTCACGAGGTCTGCAAGGGAGCGGCGCACCATGCTCTTTCCTCGGCGCAGGATCCGCATGAGGCGTATCGGATCGCCGATGCGCTCATGACGCTGTACTTTACGCAGGAGGGAGAACCGCGCAAGCGATTGCCGATCGCTAAAGGCAAGTACCGTAAAAACGAAACGTTCTCCTATCCGATATATGAAGCCCTCAGTTCAGAGGTGGTCGATGTTCTGTCAAAATTCAGATCAGCATACCACCGGGCCCAGGCCGGGGCTGAAGCAATCAGCCTGCTGCAGCTCTACCTCCTTGCCGAGGAACGCTACCAGCAGGCAAAACTGCGGGAGGGCCTGCTGGACTTCGACGACCTCGAGATCTACGCCTACCGCCTGCTCCAGGGCATGGAATCGCCGGAGATCCTGTACTGGCTCGATAGGAAGATCCTGCATTTCCTCGTGGACGAGTTCCAGGACACCAGCGACATCCAGTGGGCAATCCTGAACAAGCTGACCGAAGAGATCTTCGCCGGCCAGGGCACGGAGAAGCGCATGGCCCCCACCCTGTTCGTGGTGGGCGATGAAAAACAATCCATCTACCGGTTCCGCGAGGCCAACTACCGACTGATCAGGGACATTCAGGAAAAGATGGAAACGCTGCTCCTGCCCGAAGCGCGGGAGATCCTGACGCTCAAGAAGAACTACCGGTCCACTCCTGCGGTCATCGAGACCGTGAACCGGGTCTTTAGCGCGCTCTGGGGCGAAGCCTACCAGCCGTCAGACCCGGACCGAAGCGAACATGCAGGAAGCGTACGGCTCATAGAGATCCTGCCGGAACTGCGCGACAACGGGCAGAAAGACATGCATGCTCCCCGGGAAGCCGCCGTCCTGGCGCAGGAGATCAGGCAGGTCGTGGACAACGCCACCATGATCTACGAAAGATCAGGCAACGGCTGGAACAAGCGGGCCGCGGACTTCGGCGACTGCGCCATCCTTATCCAGTCCCGGACACGGTTGAAGGAATATGAAGCAGCGCTCCAGGAAACAGGCGTTCCCTTCCGCGTGGTCGGCGGGATCGGGTTCTATGAAGAGGATGAGATCCAGGCAATTCTGAACGTGCTCTTCTTCCTCTGGAACCGCGACGACAGACTTTCGCTCGCCGCGGCGCTCAGATCGGCGCTCTTCGGCATGACCGACCGGGAGATCCAGGAGCTCATGCTGGACAGCAGGGACATGCGGGAAGGCCTCAAAGAGCGCAATCCCGGGGCCTTTCTGCTCATCCAGGGTTGGGAGCGCAATGCCGGGCTGGCCCCGCTTTCGGTGCTCGTGCACCGGATCATCGCCGATACGGGCGCCTATGTGCGCTTCGGCAGGCGCAATGCGCAGGCCATCTTCAACCTCGACAAGCTGCTCGATACGGCGCGCGAGTTCGACCGCCGGGGCTACACCACGCTCCAGGACTTTGTGGAATGGATCAGGAACATCCGCGAAGCGGAACAGCGCGAGGCCACTGCGGACATGAACCTGCCGGGGTTCAAGGGCGCCGTAAGCATTATGACCGTGCACAAAGCGAAAGGCCTGGAGTTTCCCATCGTGTTCCTGCCCGCCATGAACCAGCAGCCGAAGTCGGTCACCAGCGGCCCGCTGGCGATCGTGGAGAACAGCGGACGCGGATTGAGGCTGGCGATCAAGGACGGGGAGAACCCCCTGTACGCAGAGCTGTGGGGCAGTGAAAAGCAGGAACTCCAGATGGAGCACCAGCGCCTGCTCTATGTGGCAATGACGCGCGCCCGGGACTGCCTGGTCATGATCGGGACCCTGGAGAAGGGCAATAAACCGTTCAGGGAGAGTGCCTGGCTCAACTACGTGCATCAGGCGCTCCCCCGGAGCACGGACGGGCCCGGCCTGAACGGCCAGGGGATAACGGTTTCCTCCTATCCGGAGTGGCAGGCAGAGATGCTTCCTGTTTTGCAAACCGGGGTTTTTAAGAAGGAGCAGAAGGAAGAGACCACGCGCACCATGGTCAACGCGCAACAGGTCCTGGATACCATGGCCCCTCTGCCTTCTTCCACCTCGCTCGAATGGAAAACAGCCACTGACCTCATTTCACCTGACCGGGAAGATGCTGCCGAGCAGCTCTCCCGGGAAAAGAGCGGGAATGCCCTATCGCCGCTTACGCGCGGAAGCATCCTGCACCGTTGCCTTGAGGAGCATACCAAGACAGGGGTATTTGAACTTGACCGCATCATCGAGGAATACCCCGAGCTGCATGCTGTCAGCCCTGAGGTGCGGGCCGTCTTCGCCGGGAACATCGACGCGGTCCTGCAAAAAGTGCTGGGCAAACCGGACTTCACGTGGATCTTCGAGCAGCTCGACACTTCCTATTCCGAACTGCCCTTCATCTGCCGCCGCGGACAAACGCTCATCAGCGGCATCATGGACCGGGTGGTCATCAAGGGGGATACGGGATATGTGATCGATTATAAGGCCATCGACGTGCAGGATGAAACCGGGGCCGCTGCCTGGAAAGACCACTACCGCCCCCAGGTCCAGGTTTACTGCGAAGCGATCAAGGAACTGTTCCGCCTGAAGAAGGTCGAAGGTCATCTCCTGTTCCTCGACAGTGCCCGCCTGGAACTGACCGTCTCCCTCTGACCCCCTCCCCGTTCATTTTCCCCCTCTTGACTGCGGAGATCATTTTTTTTATAATTATTTGCACCTTCACGGCAAATGGGTAAATGCGCGCTATACTTACCAAGTAGCGAAACGGTGGAGATCGAAAGAACCATTAATTAATATCTTTTTGACCACGGAACACACTGACCACACGGAAAAACCAAAGCTTTTTTAAACTTACTTCCGGGCATTCTGTGCGTTCCTTGGTAACAAGGAATTGACAAGAGCTTTTTCCCGAACGTTTAAAGGGTTACGATCGAAAGAATCTTTATTAGATTCATTTAACCATGGAATGCCCTGGCCAACGGAAAAACCAGAACCTGTTACAAATCTTTTCCGTGTATTCAGTGTGTTCCGTGGTAAAAAAAATATTTTTTTCGTAGCCGTGTACTCGCTGTGGTTGTTTTGACAACTAGTACATCGTAAACTTAGTTGTTAATGGTTCAACGCCGTCATTCCGGCACGTTCTAAGCCGGAATCCAGGGATTTAAACCTCTGGACCCCGGCTAAAATCATGCCGGGGTGACGAGAAAAAGAGACGCGATACCATCAAAAATTAGATTTACAGTGTACTAGTATCAATCATGCATTAAGGAGGAGATCATGAAAAAGACACATCTACGAACAGGTTTCTTTGCAATGCTCGTCATCGCAGCACTCACCCTCTCGGGGACCGACCTCTCGGCAAAAGAAGCGAAGGTCTCGCCCGAATCCACCAAGTTCCTCTCTCAGTTAAGCAACGCCCTTGATGACGTGGCTGAAGCTGCAGGCCCGGCGGTCGTGAACATTTCGACCACCACCACGATCACCATGGAACAGAACCCCTTCGGAGAAATGTTCAACGACCCGCTCTTCCGCAGGTTCTTCGGCGAGGGGAACGGCCGGCCCGGCCCGAAAAGAAAGCACAAGTCCTCGGCGCTCGGCTCCGGCGTGATCGTCTCGGAGAACGGCTACATCCTGACCAATAACCATGTTGTGCAGGATGCTGACGAGATCAAGATCGTCCTGTCCGACAAACGCGAGTTCAAAGGCAAGATCGTCGGCAGCGATCCCAAAACGGACCTTGCCGTGGTAAAAATAGACGCCAAGGACCTGCCGACCATTCCGATCGGAAGCTCCGGCAAGCTCAAGACCGGCGATGTGGTGCTCGCCATCGGCAACCCCTTTGGCCTGAACCAGACGATCACCATGGGCATCGTGAGCGCCGTGGGGCGGTCGAACGTGGGGATCGCGGACTATGAGGACTTCATCCAGACCGACGCGGCCATCAACCCGGGCAACTCGGGCGGCGCGCTGGTGAACACCAGCGGCCAACTCGTCGGCATCAATACGGCGATCTTCTCGACCAGCGGCGGCTATATGGGCATCGGCTTCGCCATCCCGCTGGACATGGCAAAGACCGTCATGGACAGCATCATCAAGACCGGCAAGGTCACCCGCGGCTGGCTCGGCGTCAGCATCCAGAATATCACCCCGGACCTGGCGAAATCGCTGGGCATCAAGGACACCTCGGGCGCGCTGGTGTCGGGCGTGATGAAGAACAGCCCCGCTGAAAAGGCAGGGATCAAACGCGGCGACATCATCACCGAACTGGACGGGAAAACGATCGGGGACTCGCGGATCCTGAGGAACATGGTGGCAGACAATGCGCCGGGAAAGACCGTGACGGTCACGGTGATGCGCAAGGACAAAAAAGAGCTGCTGAAGGTGACCTTGGGCGAGTTCCAGGACACCAAGGTGGCAAAAAAGGCGGACTTCGATTTCGACAACCTGTTGAAGGACGTGGTGGTCCAGGACCTGACGCCGGACCTGAGAGAGCGGCTCAACATCCCGTCTGACATCACCGGCGTCGTGGTCGCTCAGGTCGCCCAGGACAATCCGGCGCTGAACGCGCTGCAGCAGGGAGACGTGATCATGGAACTGGAGCGCAAGCCTGTGGCGAATGTAAAGGAGTACAGCGAGATCGTCTCGAAGATCGGGGCCAAGGACGGCGTGCTGATGCTCATCTACCGCGATGGGGCGACGATATTTATTACGCTGAGGCCGTAAGGGCGGGGTTCAGGGTTCAGGGGTCGGGGGTCAGGGGTCGGGGGTTTCTTACTTCTGGCTCCTGACTTCTGGCTCCCTACTTCTCACTTCTCTCTTCTCTCTTCTCACTTCTTTTTTTCTCCATCTTATAATCGTCCATGACAAAACCGCTGCCGATGTCCTGGACAAGAGCTTCAACTTTTTTAAACCCGATCGCCTCATAGGCTTTGATGGCCAGGGTATTGTTCTTATTGACGGTGAGGACGATCTTTGCCAGGCCTTTCTTTATCGCCAGTTCTTCAGCAAAACGGACAGCCTTCCTGCCATAGCCCTTGCCGCGACGGGATGACAGCACATAGATCTTGCTTAGGAACAGCTCCTCGTCTTTCGGCTGAATGCTTATATAGCCGATGAACTCCCCCGCGTCCCGGATCAGGAAATAAAGGCAGCCATTCGCGATCTGTTCCTCAATAGCCTGCGCGGACTGGAACCGGGAGAGCATGTAATCCACCTGCTCTCTGCCGATAATGGGGATGTAATGCTCGGTCCAGATCTCCCTGGCCAGGGTTTCGACGGCCGTTATATGCTGTTTGGTTACAACCTTGATGAACATGGTTTTTTTGGAGCAAGGCAACCGCGTTGCCGTAAATCACGCCGACACGGTCGGCTCGGTCCATAGATTCACGCCGACACGGTCGGCTCGGTCCATATTTATATATCGTTATTCCTCCCATAAGTCAAGGTGAAGCCTCGCCTGCGTTGACTCTTTTCCTTATCATGCTACAATTCAGAGAGAGGTGAATATGAAAGAATATGACGTGATCGTCATCGGATCAGGGGCCGGTGCGAGTTTGGTGAATGACGCGCTGGAGCACAACAAGACCGTGGCCATGGTGGATAAAGGGCCCGTAGGCGGCACCTGCCTGAACGTGGGCTGCATCCCGACCAAACTGATCGTCTACCCTGCCGACCGCATCATGGAGATCCGCGAAGCAAAGAAGTTCGGGATCACTGCCGAGATCAAGTCAATCGATTTCAAGGCCATCATGGACCGGATGCGAAGCAACGTCAAAAAGAGCCACGATCGCATCCAGGATGCGCTCGCAACGGCAAAAGACTTTGATTTTTACTTTGGCGAAGCTCGCTTCACCGGCGACTATACGCTCGAAGTTCACCCCGTTAGAGATCCGTCACAAAACGCACAGAATATCGAGCCATTATCACATTCAGCAAAAAACGATCCGTCAAATGCCGTCTCTAACGGGGTAAACCAGACGATCAAAGGGAAAACGATCTTCATCGCATCCGGCGCCCGGCCCCTCATCCCTCCTATAAAAGGCATCGACGACGTCCCCTACCTGACGAACGAAAGCGCGCTCCAGTTGACGAAGCTGCCGGAAAGCATGATCATCATCGGCGGCGGATATATTGCGGTCGAGTTCGCCCACTTCTTCGAGGCCGTCGGGACCAAGGTGACGATCATCCAGCGGAACCAGCATCTCGTGCCCGATGAAGAACCTGAAATAGCGGAGCTCCTGCAGACCGCCCTCTCCCGCCGCATGACAATCCATACGAACACCGAAGCTGTGGAAGTGCGCAAAAGCGACGCCGGCATCACCGTCACGGCCCGCGAACGGGGAGGCAAGACCATGGAGCTTGCAGCGCAGACGCTCCTGATCGCGGCGGGAAGAAGATCGAACGCGGACCTGCTGCAGGTGGAGAAGACGGGGGTAAAGACGAACGAGCGGGGCTACATCGTCGTGGACGACCATTTCGAGACCACGAAAAGCAATATCTGGTCCTTCGGCGACGCCATCGGCAAGAAGATGTTTCGCCATTCGGCGAACGAAGAGGCGGAGCTTGCCTGGCACAACGCCGTGCACGGGAAAAAGTCGCGCATCAACTATATCACGGTGCCCCATGCCGTGTTCTCCTTTCCCGAGATCGCCTCGGTGGGTCTTACGGAAGCGCAGGCGATCAAGCTCATGGGCAAGAAGGAACTGCTGGTGGGAAAGGCCCTGTACACCGAGGTGGCTCGCGGCGAGGCCATGATGGAGCGGGAAGGGTTTGCCAAGGCAGTGGTGCTTCGGAAGACCGGCAAGATCCTGGGATACCATATTATCGGGCCGCAGGCCTCGATCCTGATCCAGGAAGTGGTGAACGCCATGGCAGCCGACGGCAATCTCTGGTCCGTTGCCAAAGGCATGCACATCCATCCGGCACTTTCCGAAGTGGTGCTGAAGGCCTTTGGAAAACTGGAGGAGCCGAAGTGAGGGGCTACGGCTTTCCCTCCCCTTGCCAAGGGGAGGTTAGGTGGGGTGATTCGAGGACGCATGATTTTTTAAGAGAAACCTTCACGCCTCAGAACGAAGCGCCGATCCTGAGGCCGAACATATCCGCATCCGATCGGGGCTGATGATAAGCCACATACCCCGGCAGGGAGGGATCATAGACAACGAGTGTTGGTGATTTTTTGAAGCGCATGCTGTCGTAGAAGGCGCTGATCTTGAAGCGATGCAGCTTTACGCCGGCTTCGGCGAACAAGGAAGGCTTATTGCCTGGTTCGAGCGTTATTGCTTCAGCGGAAACATCGGCGTCATCGATATAATTCTCCGTGTAGACCGGCAGTTTCGCGCCCGCCTCGAAAAAAACCCTTGATCCTTTGAAGAAATCGGCGTCCACCCGCAGCCCCACCCGGCCGTAGAATGTCATCCATTGCTCCGTGTACCCGGCGGCAAGACCCAGCGAGGTGTAGCTGTCGTTGATGTCACGGGCCCAGGTCCGTATGCCCAGGCCTCCGAAGGGTTCGACTTTGGCACTGTTCCCGAACTTGCCGCCGAGATCGATCTCGAGCTTAAAACCGAAGTAATCGGTCTCCGTGTTGCTGGGAACGCAGGTGCCGAATACGTTGCATGCCTGCCCTTCATAGTCCACAGAACCGCCGTTCAGCTCGATCCTGGGCTTCAGGGTCAAGTGATTGGGGAACTCGTGCGCATAGGCGACCCCCACGCCGAACCTCGGGCCCGACTCCTTTAAAAGCCGCCCTCCGGCATCGTCAAATTCCTTCCACGTGAAGCGCTCTGCCAGACCATAGACCTCTATGTCACCGCGGGTAAGAGCCTGGACATCCGAAATGCCGAACACCAGTACGAACACCGCTGCCGATAATACCGACTGTCTCACTTTGATCATGAATTTCATGGCATCCTCCTGGGAAACGATGTCTGCGGCCTTTCGGCTGCCGGAGCCTCTGATAGTAAACCTAGCACACCAGCCTGGTTTAGTAAACGGGGAAAAGCGATTATTTCCATTATTCCATTGACAAATCGTACCCTCGCAGGGTATTATGCCCAGCTTCATACAGAAACTACTTCGTTCCACGGAACCCTCATGTCACCAAGAACTTCTTCCTGCGCGACCTGCACTTCGTGGTAAAAAAGGACAAAACAGAATGATCAAAAGAACAGACCTCAGGAACATCGCCATCATCGCCCACGTTGACCACGGCAAGACCACCCTGGTGGACACGCTCCTTCGCCAGAGCGGCACCTTCCGCGACAACGAACGCGTCCAGGAGCGGGTCATGGACTCCAACGACCTCGAGCGCGAGCGCGGGATCACCATCATGGCCAAGAACACCTCTGTGCAGTACGGCGACATCAAGATCAACATCGTGGACACGCCCGGCCATGCCGATTTCGGCGGCGAAGTGGAGCGCACCTTGAAGATGGTGGACGGCGTGCTGCTGCTCGTGGACGCCTCGGAAGGCCCGCTGCCCCAGACCCGGTTCGTGCTCAAGAAAGCCCTGGAGCTCGGTCTGCCGCCGATCCTCGTGATCAACAAGATCGACCGCCCCGACGCCCGGATCGCCGAGGTCGTGGACGAGGTGTACGACCTGTTCATCGACCTGGACGCCAATGACGCCCAGCTCGACTTTCCGATCGTCTACACCAACGCCCGCGACGGCCTGGCCAAGCTGAATATGGAAGACGAGGCCACAAACCTCCAGCCGCTCTTTGACCAGATCGTTAAGACCATCCCTCAGGCTGAAGGCGATGAAACAGCGCCGCTCCAGCTCCTGGTCATGAACATCATATACAATGACTATGTGGGGCGTCTGGCCATCGGTAAGATCTTTGCCGGCACGGCAAAGGTGACCGATCCTATCGGCGTGGTGACCTCCACCGGCGCCCTGGTCAAGACCAAGATCACGTCCATGTTCGCGTTCCAGGGCCTGAAAAGGGTAGATGCGCTCAGTGCCACCGTCGGCGACATCGTAGCGCTTGCCGGCATCGAAGGCGTGAACATCGGCGATACGATCACCGACCCCGAGAACCCGAAACCGCTTCCGCGCATTCACGTGGACGAGCCCACGATCTCGATGATCTTCTCGATCAACAACTCCCCTTTTGCAGGCAAGGAAGGCAAGTTCGTAACCTCCCGTCACTTGAAGGAACGGCTCGACAAAGAGCTCCTCTACAACGTGGCCATCAAGGTCGAACAGGGCGATGCAACCGACAGCTTCAGGGTCCTCGGCCGCGGAGAACTGCAGCTTGCCATCCTGATCGAGATGATGCGGCGTGAAGGCTATGAGCTTTCCGTGTCCCAGCCCGAGACCATTACCAAGATCCGCGACGGAAAGACCTTCGAGCCCATGGAAAACCTGGTCATCGACTGCCCTGACGAGTTCATCGGCGTCGTGACCCAGAAGCTCGGCACCCGCAAGGGCCGCATGACCAAGATGGCGAACAACGGCCACGGCCGCGTCCGGCTGGAGTTCCGCATTCCCGCGCGCGGCCTCATCGGCTTCCGGTCGGAGTTCCTGACCGACACGCGCGGCACGGGCCTCCTGAACCACCTTTTCGACGGCTACGAACCCTGGCAGGGACCGATCGCCAAGCGCAGCACCGGAGCCCTGGTGGCCGATCGTGCCGGCAAGACCACGACCTATGCCCTCTACCATATTCAGCCGCGCGGCGAGCTCTTCATCGGCGAAACCACCGCGGTCTACGAGGGCATGATCGTGGGCGAGAACTCGCGCGATACCGACATGGACGTGAACGTGATCAAGGAAAAGAAGCTGACCAACATGCGCGCCTCGGGCGCTGACGAAGCCCTTCGCCTTGTGCCCCATCGTCAGCTGTCGCTGGAGCAGTCGCTGGAGTTCATCAAGGAAGACGAGCTCGTGGAAGTGACGCCCACCTCCATCCGGCTGCGCAAAAAGGTGCTCGACCAGAACAAACGGCCGAAGAGCAAGCAGAGCGAAAAGCAGGATTAATCCAAGCTCACTACATGCCGAATACAACAACAAAGCCGCTGAATAAATTTCAGCGGCTTTTCTGTTTTACTCAGGTCTTCGTCAACCTTTCCTGCCATTTTTCCGGATCACGTTTTAAATGCATTATAGCCGTGACAAGAATATGGTCTGTTCGGATCTGATAGAGAATGCCGTAGGGAAACCTGTTGGCCATGCACCGTCTCGTGCGTTGTGAAAATACGGGCCATGCGTCGGGGAAGGAAACTATGCGGGATAGTGTATTTTTAACCTCGGCCGCAAATTCATAACCGAGACCGGGGCACTGCTCATTATAGTAATCTACCACATCGGCAAGTTCCTGTTCAGCACAAGAAAGGATGCGGATGTTCATCTTTTATTTATCCGCTCGAATACCATCTTCGCTGAATCAGCACAGATCTGACCGGCATCGTAAGCATTGATACGCGACTCCGCCTCATCGGCCCACAGCGCGTCGACGTTGCTGTCGGAAGTCTTATCAAAGCTGTGAAACAGTTTTTCGATCAATTCCGCCCTCTCGACAGGATCAAGGCTCAGCGCCTGTTTCAGTATAGCCTGTGTTGACGTCGTCATTATCACGATCACCTCTTTCCCTTCGCTCTTCCTGCTTATACACACTATATCATTTGACCAATATAGTGTCAACACTACTGCAGTCAAGATGCGAATTGGCTCTAATGAGTAACAGGGAACCAACACATCCAAGTTGCGCTGCGCTGAACCAAGCCTGCCGACTCAAAAATCCAACGGGCTCTTTCGGTCCTTCATAGTCTTGCTCGGCACACAATAGGTATAGATCATCGTGGTCCTGACGTCGGCATGGCCGCCCTCGCCCTCAAGGAGAGGGCCGGGGTGAGGGCGGGTTTGCTAGGCGGCCGCGTTTGCATCTCTTGAGCGGCAGAGGTGACAGCCTATCTTTTCCCTGCCTGCAGAGGAAAGAATAGCGACAGTGCATGTGCGGCATGGTGCAGATCCTTACCAGAGTTGCTTTTTGACCGCATTTTTTTCGATAAACAAGCGTACTTGTTTTGACTTTGCATTCGGCGGCGGATACTTGACGAGAAAATCAAGGTAATAGCGACACCATTTCCGGTAGTCATCCCTCAATTCAGCCGATACAGCCTTCTGCTCCAAAACCGCATTAAATTGCACGAGAATGTCGTCCGGGATAGGCTGCACGGTCACCCCCTGGGATCAACTAATACCGTATTTGCATATTAGTCTTTTGCTCGAAGCTTTATTAAATCATTAAAGATACGTCAAGTTTTTTCTTAAATTCATTGACTCACAAAACGGTTCCATGCTACTGTCTTCCGAACAGCTAATGTAGTGTCTCTCAATTAACTGGTGTTATGCAATGATTTGTGATAGAATGTCGTTCATGGCACGACACGCAATGGTTGTAAACCTTACGGCAACAGACCGACAAGAGTTAGAGCACTGGGTGCGAGCGCATCGTACCCCTCAACAAGTCGCTCAACGATGTCGAATAGTTCTATCAGCAGCGAGTGGCAATCAAGACAAAGTCATTGCCAAGCGTCTACGCATCAATTATAAAACAGCCGCTCTATGGAGGCAGCGGTTTTGTAGCGAAGGTCCGGACTGCCTTTGGGAAGTAGCGGCAGGTCGCGGTCGCAAACCGGAGATATCGACAACAAAAATAAAAGCGATTATCGGTACCACTCTGCAATCACGGCCTGCCGGCGCGACCCACTGGAGTTGCCGGACAATGGCTGAAAAGCACGGCGTCAGCAAGGCAACGATCAATAGAATCTGGCAGAGCCATAACATTAAGCCGCACAGAACTAAGGGATTCAAGTTGTCCCGCGACCCACAGTTTTTGGAGAAGCTTACCGATGTGGTGGGTCTTTATCTGAATCCTCCTGAAAAAGCATTAGTGCTCTGTGTGGACGAGAAAAGCCAGATTCAAGCGCTGGATCGCACTCAGCCTGGGTTGCCTTTGAAAAAAGGGCGCTGTGGAACAATGACCCATGATTACAAGCGCAACGGTACCACGACTCTATTTGCTGCACTCGAATTGGCGCAAGGTAAAGTCATCGGTCAGTGCTACGCGCGGCATCGCCATCAGGAGTTTCTCAAGTTCTTGAAGCGACTGGATGCTGAGTTCCCTGTCGAAAAGCAATTGCATCTGGTGATGGACAACTATGGAACGCACAAACATCCTAACGTCCAAAGATGGCTATCGCGTCATCCGCGCTTTGTGACGCACTTTATTCCGACCAGCTCAAGTTGGCTGAATCTTGTCGAGCGATGGTTCGGAGAGCTGACGGGAAAACGAATACGCCGTGGGGTCTTTGTCAGCGTTGACGCTCTCACTGCTGCGATCGAAGAGTATCTGGCTACTTGGAATAAAGACCCAAAACCGTTTGTATGGACAGCAACCGTTGAATCAATTGTCGAGAAACTCAGCCGTTGCAAACAGACACTGGAGAAGATTCAGCCCGGCTGTACGGCACCTCGATCCCGAAAGAAAAAAGCTGATAACACCAGTCGTTTGTGAGACACTACACTAATTACTCGTTGCTTAGTGCCGTAAATTTTCAGGAGGAAGGCAAAATGAGAGAGGATAGTGTTTGGTCAATGCTTTGTATGGTCCTCGCAATAAGTTTGTTTGCATGTTCTTCTACAACGTCGAATAATAATATTACTTTGACCGAGATTAAAGTGACGCCCGCTGCTTCTTCTGTACAATTAGGTGAAACCGTACAGTTTACTGCAGTGGGAAAGTATTCGGACAACGCCACGAAAGACATAACGCCATTAGTTAGCTGGAGTTCTTCAGATGAGGCTGTTGCAACAATAGATTCCACGGGCAATCTGCGCTCTTTGGTCGATGGAGCCACTACCATAACTGCAATATTCAGCAGCATTACCGGATCAACGACTCTCACGGTGGTAGGCAATCCGGTAGTAAGCAATCCCTTGACCTGGACCTGGGTAAGTGGATCTGACGCCAAAAAACAGAAAGGCATCTATGGCACAATAGGCATTACTTCGCCATCAAATATACCTGGAGCGCGCGACACTTCAACTTCATGGATTGACAGCAACGGCAATCTCTGGCTTTTCGGTGGATGGGGGTACGATTCTGCAGGCAACGAGGGTGATCTCAACGATCTCTGGAAATTCGACGGCACGAACTGGACTTGGATAAGCGGATCAGATACCAAATATCACGAAGGCGTCTATGGCACAAAGGGCATTGTTTCCCAGTCGAATGTCCCCGGAACACGATATGCTTCGATATCCTGGATCGACACGAACGATAACTTTTGGTTGTTTGGCGGGTATGGATACTGGGGATTTTATGGAGACCTCTGGAAATTTGACGGCGCGAACTGGACTTGGGTAAGTGGTTATAACTCTGGAAATCAACCAGGTGTCTACGGCACAAAGGGGGAAGCTTCCACCTCGAATTTGCCCGGTGGTCGATCCTATGCAGTTTCATGGATCGATAGCAACGGCTACTTCTGGCTTTTCGGCGGGTGGGGTTACGATTCTGTAGGCAATCTTGGAGTTCTTAACGATCTCTGGAAATTCGACGGGATGAACTGGATCTGGGTGAGCGGGGCAGACATTGTTGATCAGGCCGGGGTCTACGGCACGAAGGGTACTGCTGCGGCATCTAATGTTCCAGCTGCGCGCTCGCATGCTGTCTCATGGACCGACAAGAGCGGCAATTTCTGGTTGTTCAGTGGGGTTGGCTACGGTTCTAACGATCTCTGGAAATTTGATGGTGCAAACTGGACTTGGGTGAGCGGATCCAATTCCGGAAATCAAACAGGCGTGTACGGAACAAAAGAGGTTGCTTCTGCATCAAATGTCCCCGGATCGCGCGGTTGGGCTTCCGGTTCATGGACCGACAAGAACGGGAATCTCTGGCTATTCGGGGGGGTAGGTTATGATTCAGCAGGCAACCGTGGCGATCTCAACGATCTATGGGAATTCGATGGTGTAAACTGGACTTGGATGAATGGGGCAGATACCGTTAATCAGACAGCTGTCTACGGGACAAAGGGCACTGCTTCCGTTTTGAATAATCCCGGAGCACGCAACAGTGCAGTCACATGGACCAGCAGCAGCGGCCTGTGGTTGTTTGGGGGAGCAACAGTATCCGAATGTGCTGTTTTTAATGATCTCTGGCGTTTGGAGCTTCCGTAGCTTCGGTTAATTACATGAGCAATCCTAAAGAGAGAAGCTATCCCCAGCAACGCCGTCGAGTGGGCCGCTGAGAACCGCGCCTCTCACGGCGGCGTTATATCCCAAATATGAACAGATTAAATATTCCTATTGTACTGGTTGGCCTTGCATGCCTACCTGCAACTTACTCTCAAACGAGAGGAGGATCTCTTCTCGTTTCAATCGTACTAATTTGTCTATTGGTTAGTGCTGGATTTTTCATTAATTACAGAATGAAGGTTCGAAGTAATCGGTATTATATGAGCTTTATTTTGGGTGCTCTAGTTTCGGAGGCGGTTTCTTTCGGATATTGGGGTCTGAAACATGGATATAGCGATGGCTATGGATTCGGATTTAACTTTCAAATTAATTTAATCGAGTTCTTAGCAATATCGATAATTGGCTGCGCCATAATCGCCATATTTAGTCAAGTAATGAAACACACTACAAAGTATTCAACACTTGATCATCAATCAGCTTTTTCTTTCAAATGATGCGCGACAACCAATTATAACAAGGCGTTCGAGTCCCGCGCTCTACGGCGCGGGTCTCAACTCGTCGTTAATGTAAAGAGACTGCCTTCTAGAGTCAATATGCGAATCGCCATTTCAGGTACTCATTTTTCAGGCAAGTCGTCGCTGATCCAGGCGCTGTCCGAAGCGCTACCGAAGTATACGACAGTAGATGAACCATATCACCTCTTGCAGGAGGAAGGATATGAGTTTGCCGAGCTGCCCTCTATCGAGGACTTCGAACTGCAGCTTGAGCGAGCCATCGAGAGCCTGGAGGAGACCTTACCGAATGCCATTTTTGACCGATGTCCTGCAGACATTCTAGGCTATCTGCTTTCACATACCGACGCCGAAGCATTTAACCTCGAGGAGTGGCTACCTCGCGTTCAAGCTGCGATCAGGAAACTGGATCTAGTCGTTTTCTTACCCATCGAAGAGCCAGATCGGATAGTGCTCCCGCTGTCGCAGGACGCTGCGTACAGGCAGCGTGTTGATGAAAAGCTACGAGAGGTCGTCCTGGAGAATATATTCGACTTCGAGGTGGATGTGCTGGAGGTTTCAGGCAATCCGCAGACACGCGTTGAACGAGTCTTGGCCTATATCGCTAACGAGGGCGCTTGACGTTGTTACCGTAGCTCTGTCGGTAGGTCGTGTAGAACGCAGTGAAACCCAGCAAGGATTCTATCTCCCCGCACAGGCGGATAGCTCAATCCAGGGGAAGAAGGGCATACCCCTGCTGCTGATACCCGATCAGCGAGACGTAGCCGTTTTCCACCACCTCCACCTGGGTGAGAAAATCCTTTACCTCGATGTCGAGCATCTCCGCCGCTAGGGCGCACTGTTCGATGGTGAACCCGGCCTCCTTGAACCGTTCGATCCATGCTCGCATTTCACGTTTGGCGCCCTGCGCTTCCTTGGCAACATAATCTTCCCCTTTGGTGATGAAAAAACTGGCCTTGCCGCGAAAGGCCATTACCACGGTCGGCTTCATCCCCGCTGCGGCCAACTGCCTCCAGGTCTTGTCCAGAAGTTCCATTCGCTTCAGCAGCAATTTTGGGTCACCGACATTTACGTCGCAGACGATCTTTACGCGCGTAAGCCCCTTCAGCGCATTCACCTTTACGGCCTGTCCGGCAAAGGCAAGGGCGGCAACCAGCAGCACCCCTGTGACGACCAGCATTTTCCTCTTCATACCCGCCTCCCGTGGTTTTCATCGGTCTATTTGAGTTTATTTGATAAGTATAGCTCAAAGGCAGTTATTAGTGTCCATTAGCGTGCATTCGCGGTTGATCAAAAAAAGGGCCATCTCCCGATGGCCCCATCTGTACTCCACCTGGCTACGTGTCTGTGACTGCTGATTACAGTTTTTCTGCAACGATCCTGTCAACGGACAATTTCCCGCCGCCCTTGATGATCAAGGCAATGGCGATGGCGATCACCAGGAGATGATATTCATATCCCTCTCCTGCCTGTTTTCCGAACCAGTTCATGAAAAACCCGTTCTGCCAATGCAGCATGTACACGGCAACCGCCATGTTCACGGCGATCCCAAAGGCCGAGAGCCTGGTCAAGAACCCGGTGATCAGACCAAGCGCCCCCAGCCCCTCTGCAATGATCGCAAGGAATGCGAAAATTACGGGAATACCGAGCGTTCCCGTAAAGAACCCCATGGTCCCTTCAAAACCCGGGCCGCCGAACCAGCCCAGCAGCTTCTGCATCCCGTGGGGAAAGAACACCACGCCGAGCAGCACCCTCAGGACCATGGTTGCCGTATCATCGCTTGTTTGAAATAGTTTTTTTAACATATATGCCCCCTTTCAAAATCATGAATTCCTACACCTTTGCGTGCGTGCCATCGCAATAAGGCGCGTTCTTTGTCCGTCCGCAGGTACACAGCCCTGCCTTCTTTTTTACGTCCACGACGAATTCCAGCGGTAAAAAGGCCGTGCCTTCATGCGATCCGTCGCAAAACGGCTCGGTCTTGCTTTTCCCGCACCTGCACCAGTAATGCCTCCAGCTCCACCATGATAGGTAATCCCTTACTCATATCGCGTTCTCCTTTACTCTTAGTATTAGTATAATGATACCATCATCAGGACCCCTCCGCCTGCTGCAGCCCCAGCTTACGGCAGAGATGCCCCAGCTCCCGCAGTTCGTCCTTCGTAAGAACGTTCATTTGAGCAGTGATCTTCTCGGCATGACGGGGAAATATGCGCTTTATCAGCTTGCTTCCCCCGGAGGTCAGCGAGATCCGGTACAGACGCCGGTCCTTTTCGTCCCTTTCGCGTTTTACCCATCCCTGCTTTTCGAGATTGTCGATCACCATGGTCACATTCCCGCCGCTTTTCAGGATCTTTTGCGCCAGCTCCCGCTGGCTCAGCGGGCCGAGATGGAACAAGGCCTCAAGCACGCCGAACTGGCTTACGGTCAAACCGTCATCGTCCAGATGCCGTATCACCCGGGAGGTCACGGATTCAGACGCCCGGACAAGCTTGATATAGGCGTCCAGCGCCTGCCGTACAGCAGGTAATCCTTTATAATGAGTCCCCATAATAGTTCACCGATTAATTGTTTAATGTTAAACTAATTATAGCGCGGGATAAAAGGATGTCAAGGAGGACAAAACATTGCAGCGAACCGTTATACAGGAAAGCCCCCTCACCCAACCCTCTCCCCACTTGGGGAGAGGAAACAGGAGAGGGGCGCACTGCGTTGGCGGTCCTAGAGACTACAGGTCTTTTTTGAAACGGTACCAGAACAGACTGAGACGTTCGGAAATTGCGACTGAGGAAATGTTAAGGAATTCCAAACGCGGGACGGCGTCATGGAACGTGCGTTCCCGCGGCGCGCTCTGGAACCCGGAGGGCTGGGGCAGCACCTCAAGCCCCTGTTTCTGGAACATGGCCACGGACCGCTTCAGATGATAGGCGGAGGTGACCAGGACCATGCGTTTACCGGAAAACCGGGCCTTCATGTTCTGGGCGCTGGCCAGCGTGGTGAGCGAAGCGTTGTCCAAAATAACGTCCTTTTTCGGCACGCCAAGGTCCTGGGCAATGCGGGCCATCGGGGCGGCATCGGAAAGCTCCGGCCTGACAGGATCGCCCGCGCCGCCGGTTATCACCATCGGGACATGCAGCGAGCGATAAAGCTTTACCGCGGCCACTACCCGCTCAAGGGAACCGGAATTCGGCACGGGTTCAAGACCCAGAGCGGAAAGATCAACAGCGCCGCCGCCCAGTACCACAATAAGGTCGGCCTTGACGTTCTTCACATCAAGGGGCCGGTACCCGGCCTCCAGCGGTGCGATCAAAGCGTCGGACACGGGGCCGATGCTCAGGCTGTACAGCAGAATAAAGGCGGCCGTGATCAGCAGGCGGCCCAGGAGGCGATGAGACCACATGAGCAGGAACCCCAGGAAAACCAGCAGCAGAATGCTCGCCGGCGGCAGCAGCAGGAACAGCAGTGTTTTTGTGGCGATAAAACTCATGAGTGTCGTTTCCCTTTGCACGAATGAGATGCTGGCCGATTGTCGCAAGTATACGCAAATCATTAGGAATTAAAAAGCGCTTTTTTAAGCAGGGTTCACGGGGTCGGGGATCGGGGGTCGGGTCAGGAAAGACTATGCGCAGAGTCGGTCGTATGGTATAGTTGTTTATAGTTATTCAGGTGTTAAGGCTAATGCCAAGGTTCTTTTATTAGTCTTCAGCCTTCAGCCTAGCAACCTGGATCATTACCATTTTTCCTGAGACCGGAGGTTCATCCATATGGAATTCATCTCGAAAATGCCGTGGAGCTTGCTCATTTTTGCCTGCCTGACGCTGGGGCTTGCGCCCTTTTCACCGCCCCACATCTGGGAGAAGCTGCAGATGCTGTCAAAGGGCCAGTTGGTGAGGCCCATCGACTGGTTCGATCTCGTGCTGCATGGCACGCCCTGGGCGCTGCTGATCGCAAAAGGCGTTGTAACGCTGGTAAAGAAATAGTAACTACTCAGGTGTTGAGGCTGAAGACTGAGGGCTGTTATACCTAAAACCCTTCAACCTTCAGCCCCCCTGATTCCTGTTCCTTACAATATCTCTTCAAGGATCAGAGCGGAATCCTTCACATACTCGGGGCAGCGCTTTTTAAAATGCTTTTCCTGCTTCGCCGTTTTCAGCCCCTCCGACGTTGTCACGTCGCATCCCAGCAATTCCCGGCAGACCACCGTCCCGTGCAGGGCTTTGAACCTCTCCACGAATTCATGGGCCACGTCCTCGGTCCTGTCCCTTGAAAGCAGCCTGCTCCCGGAAACTTTGGAATGCTTCAGCCCGATGACCATCAGCGCCCCGGTCACGGCGCCGCAGGTCTCTCCCATGCCCATGCCCGAACCAAATGCGCCGGACACCCGCAAGGCGATCTCCGGATCAAGGCCGTAGTTCCTGCCATAGGTCGACAGAACCGCCTGGGTACAGTTTATCCCCTTCTTAAAACAGGCTACACACTCCTCAACCTGCTCCTGTTTTGGGTCTTCTTCACGTCGTCTCTTGAACAACACGGCCGATACCTCTTCCTTCACCTGCCACTGCTGCAGTTTGCCGTCACGCGGCCATTTTTCCCCTTGATTTATCGAGAGGCTTGCATTAGATTATAACCCTATTAACTCATTGGCTGCAAGGAGGTTTCTCATGGCAGAGCAGGATTTCTCGAAAAAAGAAAAAAATTATTATACCGACATCCCCCAGAAGTGCGAAGCATTCTTTCTGAAAGGTTCGAACTCTTATGACTGGGGCATGAAGAACCGGCTGGCGCGAATTTTCAATCCGCGGTCAGGCAAGACCGTGATGCTGGCGTTTGACCACGGGTATTTCCAGGGCCCCACGACGGGGCTCGAGCGAGTCGACATTACGATCAAGCCGCTCATCCCCTCCGCCGACGCGTTGATGCTGACGCGCGGGATCCTGCGCTCCGTCATCGATCCGTCGCATACCAACGCCGTGGTCATGCGCGCAAGCGGAGGGCCGAGCATCCTGAAAGAGCTTTCCGACGAACGCATCGCCGTGGACATGGAGGACGCCCTGCGCATGAACGTAAGCGCCGTGGCGGTCCAGGTCTTCATCGGCGGCGACAACGAGACCCAGACGGTCAACAACATGACCCGCCTCGTGGATATGGGAATGCGCTACGGCATGCCGGTCCTCGGCGTTACGGCAGTCGGCACCGAGCTCGTACGCGACGCACGGTATATCGGACTCGCAACGCGCATTCTTGCAGAGCTCGGAGTCTCCATCGTGAAGACCTATTTCGTGCCGGGCTTCGAGCAGGTCGCTGCCGCCTGTCCGGTTCCGATCGTCATCGCCGGCGGCAAAAAGCTTCCCGAAAAGGACGCCCTGCAGATGGCGCGCGATGCCCTAAACCAGGGCGCTTCGGGCGTGGACATGGGCAGGAACATCTTCCAGTCCGAGTCCCCCGTTGCCATGATAGGCGCCGTGCGCAAGGTCGTGCACGATAACTGCAAAGTGGATGAAGCGTACGAGTATTATCTGGATATGAAGAAGAAATAAGTTCAACGTCATTGACACTGATTTGCACTGACAAAGTGCTATGATATATCCTGTCGTTTCATAGCCGTTATCCGCCTTTATCAGTGTCAAAGGTTTTTTATCGCGTGAAAGGTGAGCTCACTTGAAAGTCGGAGTCTACTACAAGAACAACGATGTCCGGGTGGAAGAGCGTCTCGAGCCCAAGGCCGCCGACCACGACATCGTGGTCAAGGTCATGGCCTGCGGTCTCTGCGGGTCGGACCTTCTGGAATGGTACCGCATTAAGCGGGCGCCGCTGGTGCTGGGCCACGAACCTGCCGGGATCGTAGTCGAGACCGGTAAGCTCGTGACCAATGTCAAAGTTGGAGATCGCGTCTTCGTCACCCATCACGTGCCCTGCAATGCCTGCTACCATTGCCGCACCGGCCATGAGACCGCCTGCACAACCTTCCAGACCGTCAATAATTTCGAGCCCGGCGGGTTTTCGCAGCTCCTGCGTGTATCAGGCAAGAGCGTTAAGACCGGCAACTTCGCGCTCCCCGACTCCATGACCTTTGAGCAGGCGACCTTCATAGAACCACTGGCGACCGTGGTTCGGGCGCTCCGCACCGTGGCTTTGAAGCCCACCCAGAGCGTGCTCGTCTGCGGCAGCGGCGTTGCAGGCCTGCTCCTGATCAAACTGGCGCGCGCCATGGGCGCAGGCAACATCATCGCAACCGATATCAGCGCCTACCGTCTTGAAAAAGCGCGTCTGTTCGGCGCTACGCATACGATCGCTGCCAACGAAGATGTGCCCGCATTTGTCAGAAAGGTCAATGACAACCGCTTGGCCGATGTGGTCATTCTGTGTGCCGGTGCTCTTCCCGCTGCACGGACCGCGCTCATGTCCGCTGAAAAAGGCGGCACAATCCTTTTCTTCGCTGTCCCGAAACCGGGCGAAACCGTGGACGTTGACTTCAATCCCTTCTGGCGCGATGATATCACGATCAAGACCTGCTACGGCGCCGCGCCCCTCGACAATCTGCAGGCCCTCGAACTCATCAGGCACGGCACGGTGAGCGTGACCGACATGGTGACGCACCGCTTCGGCATCGACAATATCGGCGAAGCGTTCATGACCGGCGCCAAACCCGACGGCTGCATGAAGGTTATTGTTGAGCCAAACCAATAGCCATTTCCTCATGCTGTCATTCCGGACTTGAGGAGCCTGCCCCGGTAAGTTTGAAACCGGGGGAATCCAGTGACTTTTTATCAAACCACTGGATTCCTGCTTTCGCTGGAATGACTATCGGTTTCGCTTTACAGCCATAGGTTTCCTCCGTGTCTCAGTGCCTCCGTGGTGAAAAAGCCTGCCATTACGCTACAATTCTTTTGACTCTTACCCATATTCCCTTTATAATTCCAGCCTATGAACAATAAGATCGCAGTGATCGGCGCCGGGGCCTGGGGCACTGCCCTGGCAATGCTTTTAGCTGACAAAGGGCACGACGTAACCCTCTGGATGTACGAGAAGGACCTTGCCGAGGAGACCAGCAGAACGCGCGAGAACCGCGTGTACCTCCCGGGGTTTACTCTACCTGCTTCCCTCAAGATAACGTCATCGCTCGAATCGGCGGTCACGGGCATGCCGATCATCCTGTCCGTCGTCCCCTCGCACACCGTGCGCACGGTGACCAAACAGTACGCGCCTTTTCTTGCCAAAGACGCCATCATCATCAGCGCTTCCAAAGGAATCGAGATCGAGACGCTCATGCCGCTTTCCGAGGTGTTCAAGGACACCCTGCCTGCTGCCTTCCATGAGAATCTCTGCTTCCTCTCAGGCCCGAGCTTTGCCAAAGAGGTGGCGCAAAAGATGCCGACAGCCGTGGCGCTTGCGGCCTATGACCCGTCAATCGCAAAAACGGTCCAGGAGATCTTCAGCAGCCCCTACTTCCGCGTGTATACCAATGACGATGTGATCGGCGTGGAAGTCGCCGGATCGCTCAAGAATGTTGTCGCCATCGCCGCCGGCGTCCTCGAAGGCATGGGATACGGATACAACACCATGGCTGCGCTCCTCACCCGCGGGCTCGCTGAGATGGCGCGCCTCGGCATGGCCATGGGTGGCAATCTCCAGACCTTTTCAGGCCTTGCCGGCATGGGCGACCTTGTGCTTACCTGTACCGGCGGGCTTTCGCGCAACCGCACGCTCGGCACGCGGCTGGGCAAGGGCGAGAAGCTGGACGATATCCTGAAGAACGCCAAAACCGTTGCTGAAGGCGTCAAGACCGCAAAGGCAGCGCGTGCGCTGGCAAACAAATTTGAGGTCGATATGCCCATCGTCGAAGAGGTGTACCAGCTCCTGTACGAAGGCAAGGACCCGAAAACCGCGGTCAAGGACCTGATGAGCCGGGAGCTTAAGGGGGAGTAAGTAACAAAAAAAACATTTCATCCTGATAGTCCTGTCGTCGAAGTTTCACCTAAAAAGCACCCCACCTAACCTCCCCTTGGTAAGGGGAGGAATAGTAGGTCGCCCCTGTAGCCCCTCCTTTCCAAGGAGGGGTTGGGGAGGTATTTTTCAGTACACGCCAAAGACTCATGAAAGTTTTATAACCGATTAAAGAACGAGCGTTCTCCATACCATGAATACCAATGACCTCACAAAACTTCTCCAGAGCGTACGCGCCGGCAAAACCGACGTAGAAACCGCGCTCAAACGGCTCAAGCACCTGCCCTTCGAGGACGTTGCCTATGCCCACATCGACCACCACCGTCATCTGCGCCACGGCATGCCCGAGGTGATCTACTGCGAAGGCAAGACGCTCGAACAGGTCGCAGGGATCACAAAGTACATGCTCAAGGCCGGAAGCGAAATCCTGGCAACACGCGCATCGGAAGCGGTGTTCAAGGCGATCAAAAAACTGGACAAACGCGCGGTCTATCACAAGGCATCCCGCGCCATCGTGGTACAGGACGCGAAGAAAAAACTGACCGCAGGCGTCATTCTCGTTCTGACCGCAGGCACCTCGGACATTCCCGTTGCCGAAGAGGCCGCGGTCACCGCCGGGATGCTCGGCAGCAGCGTTCAGACCGTTTATGATGTAGGTGTTGCCGGCATCCACCGCATCCTGAGCAAAAAAGAAATCCTCGACTCCGCGCGGGTCATCGTCGTGGTCGCGGGCATGGACGGCGCCCTTCCCTCGGTCGTCGGCGGCCTGGTGGACAAGCCGGTCATTGCCGTACCGACGAGCGTGGGCTATGGCGCGGGCTTTCAGGGCCTGGCCCCGCTGCTTACAATGCTGAACTCCTGCGCAGCAGGCGTGGCGGTGATGAACATCGACAACGGCTTCGGCGCCGGGGTGATGGCACATAGGATCAATTTGCTGGGAGAATCAAAATAAAGGCTTTTTCTCTCGCAGGCGCAGAGAAAAACAGAACAAAATTTCGTCTCTCGCAAAGGCGCAAAGCTCGCCAAGGAAGTCAAAAACAAAGCGGCAAATTTATTATTTAAGTCCTTATGATTCTGCCTCCCTTTGCGAGCTTTGCGCCTTGGCGAGACAATCGCTTTTCATGTTTTTGTCTGAGATCATAGATTATGACTACAGCCTACTTCGACTGCTTTTCCGGTATATCCGGCGACATGGCCCTGGGCGCTCTCGTGGACGCGGGCGTCAGCATCGATGCCTTGCGCGCAGAGCTTTCGAAGCTGAACCTGTCCGGCTACGAGATCACGGCCGAGAAGGTACTGCGTTCAGGACTTTCTGCAACAAAGGTTCATGTCCGGCTTGATGATAAACCTCAACCAGCACGCCATCTGGCGGATATCCGGAAGGTCATCGAAGCCTCAGAACTGTCTGCACCGATAAAACAGAAAAGCATCAGCATATTCGAACGGCTTGCCGAAGCAGAAGCCCGGGTGCATGGAACAACTCCCGACCAGGTCCACTTTCATGAGGTCGGAGCTGTCGACGCCATCGTTGACATTGTCGGCTCGGTCATCGGGCTCGAGATGCTCGGTATCACGTCCATTGCCGGCTCAGCGATCAACCTCGGGTCCGGGTCCATCAAAACAGCCCATGGCACCTTGCCGGTCCCTGCGCCAGCCACGGTGGAACTGCTCAAGGGTATCCCCTCCCACGGATCATCGGTGCCGTTCGAGCTCACCACACCGACCGGGGCGGTCATCATAAGCACCCTGGGCTCTTCCTTCGGCCCCATGCCGCAGATGAGCGTATCACAGGTAGGCCACGGGGCCGGCAACAAGGAAATCCCGGGCCAGCCGAACGTACTCCGGCTCATGATCGGAGAACCCTCGGCAACGTACGATGAAGACACGTCCATCATTATCGAGACGAACATCGACGACATGAACCCGCAACTCTATGGGCATGTTATCGACAAGCTCATGCAGCAGGGCGCCCACGACGCCTATCTCACGCCGATCATCATGAAAAAGGGAAGACCGGCGATCCTGCTTTCAGTTCTGACGGATGGGGTAAAGGAAAGCGCCGTCCTTGATACGATCTTCCGCGAGACCACCAGCATCGGCGTCCGGATCCAGGAAGTCGGCAGAAAGAAACTGAGCCGTGTGATAGAAGTCATTAATACGGTCTACGGAAAGATCAGGGTTAAAGTGAGCAAACGAGGTGAGGAAATACTCACCGTCACGCCTGAGTATGAGGACTGTAGGAAGATCGCGGAGGAGAAGCAGATACCGCTGAAGGCAGTCATTGAAGAAGCGAGAACGGCTTTCTTTCGCAGAGAAGTGTAGTGGGTTTGTAAAGCAAGGGCAAAACAACAGCTTATTGTCTCGCAAAGCCGCAAAGCTCGCAAAGGAAAGCGGGAATCATGACGGAAAATGAAATTGCGAAAATCGTCGTCGATCTTTGCATAAAGATCCACAGAACTCTTGGCCCCGGTCTTCTAGAATCAGTTTATGAAGCAGCCCTTATATATGAGCTTAAGAAGCTTGGAATTCTCTGCAACAGTCAGGTAGACATACCTGCGATATATGAAGAGGTTAAACTGGACGTAGGTTTCAGAGCTGATCTGATCGTTGACGACAAAGTTATTATCGAGATCAAATCTGTCCAGAACATGCAATCCGTTTTCAAAAAACAGCTTTTAACCTATTTAAAGCTATCGCACATGAAGCTCGGCCTACTTGTCAATTTTAACGTTAGTCTCATGAAGGACGGCATTACCCGTATCGCCAATGGCCTTTGACCTAAACTCAGGCTTACGCCTTCCTTTGCGAGCTTTGCGCCTTTGCGAGAAACGCCGATGACCCTGATCCTATAATTACTTAGCGAGAAAAACAAATGAGAACGATCCGCATATCCATGGCACAGATCAACCCCGTCGTCGGCGACCTCAAGGGGAACCGGGACAAGATCATCGACTACATAGGCCGCGCGAAAAAGCTTGGCGCCGATATCGTCGCCTTTCCCGAACTGGCGGTGACCGGATATCCGCCCGAGGACCTGGTCTTGAAGCCGCAGTTTGTGAAGGACAATCTGCGCACGCTCAAAGAGATCGCACAGGCGACCAAAGGGATCACGGCCATCGTCGGCTTCATCGACGGCAAGGACAAAGACCTGTATAACGCTGCCGCTGTCCTGGATAGCGGGAAGCATATCTATACCTACCAGAAGATACTCCTGCCGAACTACGGCGTGTTCGACGAATACCGCTACTTCAAGCCCGGCAACCGCTGCCACGCTATCACGGTCAAGGGCGTCGCCGTCGGGGTGAATATCTGCGAGGACATCTGGTATTCCGAAGGGCCGACCTTTATACAGGCGCTTGCAGGCGCGGAAGTGATCGTGAACATCAATGCATCGCCTTTCCATAAGGGCAAGGGAAAAGAACGAAGGGCCATGATCGCCGAACGGGCGCAGGAGAGCGGCGTCGTCATTACCTACACCAACGCGGTCGGCGGACAGGATGAGTTGGTGTTCGATGGACAGAGCATGGTCGTTGACCGGAACGGCAGGTTGCTGGCAGTGGGCAAACAGTTCGAAGAAGAACTGATGACCGTGGACATCCGCGTACCCGGCGCAAAGCCATCGCTTCCCGAGGACCTGATCCAGTATCAGGACCATATCGATTACATCGTTATCTCCGAAAAGCCTGCAGTCAAAAAGAAACTACTCCCGAAACAACGAAAGAGCAAGCCGCTCCCGGTCTGCGAAGAAGTGTATCAGGCGCTGGTGCTCGGCACGCGGGATTACATGGGCAAAAACGGTTTTAAGTCAGCGGTCATCGGCCTTTCCGGCGGCATTGATTCATCACTGGTTGCAGCGGTCGCCGTTGCTGCCATCGGCAAGGAGAACGTTGTCGGCGTGTTCATGCCTTCCCAGTACAGTTCGAACGAAAGCCGGGAAGATGCCTGCGACCTTGCGGAACGCCTCGGCATCGGGATCCTGGATATCCCTATCAAACAGACCTTCGACGCCTATCTCAATACGCTCCGCCATACCTTCTCTAAAACGAAGATCGACGTGACCGAAGAGAACCTGCAGGCGCGGATCAGGGGCAACACGCTCATGGCGCTCTCGAACAAGTTCGGCTGGCTCGTGCTCACCACCGGCAACAAAAGCGAGATGTCCACGGGCTATGCAACGCTCTACGGCGACATGGCAGGCGGCTTTGCCGTTATCAAGGACGTGCCCAAGACCATGGTCTACGACGTCTGCAGATGCATTAATCGACTTGCCAAAAAGACGATCATCCCCAAACGCGTGCTCGTCAAGGCCCCGACCGCCGAGCTCCGTCCGAACCAGAAGGACAGCGATTCCCTGCCCGAGTACGAAGTGCTCGACCCGATCCTGAAGGCCTATGTCGAGGACGACAAGTCTTTCAGCGAGATGCTCAAGATGGGCTTTGACAAAAAGACCGTGGAGCGCGTGATCCGGCTGGTGGATTCCAGCGAGTACAAGCGGAGACAGTCGCCGCCGGGGGTCAAGATCACGCCGAGGGGCCTGGGTAAGGATAGGCGGTTCCCGATTACGAACCGATATAAAAGCTTTTGAACGGCAGGGTACAGGGGTCGGGGTTCAGGGTCCAGGGTTTAGAATCAACGGACTATGAATCTCATTGCTCTGATTTTGACCTACACCCTGTACCCTGACCCCTGTACCCTGGAATCTATGCCTTCTGGTACCCTCTACATAGTCGCCACCCCCATCGGGAACCTTGAGGACATCACCCTCAGGGCTATCCGCGTACTGAAGGAAGCGGACCTCATCGCTGCCGAGGACACGCGCCACACCAGGCACCTGCTCGACCGTTACCAGATCGACACGCAGCTCACCAGCTATCACGACCATAACAAGGAAGAAAAAGCGCCAATCCTCGTTGCGCGCATGCTCGAAGGCAAAAGCGTGGCCCTCGTGTCGGATGCGGGCACTCCCGGCATATCAGACCCCGGCTATTTCCTCATCAACCTCGCCATTGACCAGAAGATACCCGTTGTCCCCATCCCCGGCGCGACAGCAGCCATCGCCGCACTCTCTATCTCAGGCATGCCGACGGACCGGTTCATTTTCGAAGGCTTTCTCCCTGCCAAACACCTGGCCCGCCAGAAGCGCCTCCAGGCTCTGGTAACAGAAGAACGCACCCTGATCTTCTACGAAGCACCGCACAAGATCATCAAATCAGTCGAGGACATGCTCGAAGTTCTCGGCGACCGTCATGCCGTCATCACCCGGGAGTTGACCAAGATCCACGAAGAATCCATAAGGGGCACCCTTTCCGAGATCCTGAAGCGCCTGAACGAAGGCTCCATCAAAGGCGAATTCACCGTCATCGTGCACGGCGCGTCAGCAGAACCACTGAAGCAGGATATCGATACCGGTGAATATCTCAAGAACCTTATGCTGCATCGGGGGCTGAGCAAGAAAGAAGCGATCGCAGCTACCGCGGAAGAGCTGGGGTTACCGAAGAAGGAAGTGTATAAGGAAAGTTTGAAGATAGAGGATGATAAAAACCGCTAATGAACACGAATGAACGCGAATCAAAAAACAACAAAAAAGTTATTAGCGTCCATTAGCGTGCATTCGCGGTTGATATCGGTGTGAATGTCTGGTTTCGCTTTGTTCTACCAGACCTACAAACTTGAAGATAACGGACAATGGGAACCGCTAATGGACGCTAATGAACGCGAATTGCTTTTGAAGAATGAGGTCTTTCAGATAGTGGGCGCGGCCATGGAAGTATCTAATGAATTAGGGTGCGGTTTCCTGGAGGCAGTTTATCAGGAAGCCTTGGAAATCGAGTTTGAAGAGCGGAAAATTCCGCATGTACCACAGAAGCTGATTGTAATCCCCTACAAGGGCAGGATGTTGAAAAAAGAGTTCAATGCGGACTTTTTGTGTTATGACCGGATCGTTGTCGAGATCAAGGCCATCAAAAAGATCACAGGGATTGAGGAGGCGCAGATTCTGAATTACTTAAAGGCAACTAATCTTCTGCTTGGGTTGATCATCAATTTCGGCTCACCTCAGCTCGAATGGAAGCGGTATGTCAACACCAGGAGGAACCGCTAATGAATACTAATGTACGCGAATAAAATCGAAAACAAGGAAGTTATTAGCGTCCATTAGCGTGCATTCGCGGTTGATATAGATGTGCTCATCTAAACCAGAGGTCGAACATGTCCAAAGTCTACTTCTCCACCGCCCGCACGCTCCGCTGGGACTACAGCCACAGCGGGCCGGGCAAGCTCGAAACCCTGCTCCAAAAAATGAATTTCTCCGAACGGTTTACTGGAGACGAATGGGTCGCGATCAAGACCCATTGGGGTTCCCACGGCGCATTCCGCATCGTACCGCCGGTCATGATCCGCAAGGTCGTTGAGGCGGTAAAAAAAACCGGCGCCAAACCCTTTGTCACTGACACCGTCAGGATCATGGGACTCGACTACATCGAGGTGGCTAATCAAAACGGCTTGAACCATCTGTCCTGCGGCGCGCCAGTGGTGTTGGCCGACGGGCTCTATGGCAAGGACAGCATCCTGGTCAAGGCAGGACCGATCCTGGGCGAAATCGCTGTTGCCTCGACCATCCACGACGTTCCTGCCATGGTCGTCTGCACGCATACCAAAGGCCACATCAACTCAGGCTACGCCGGCGCGCTCAAGAACCTGGCAATGGGCTGCGTAAGCTCGCGCCACCGAGATCATGGCTGGAAAAAAGGACGCGGCTCCATGCATTGCCACGGGGAATCGAACCTGCAATGGGACGCGGAAAAATGCACCTTCTGCGAACAATGCAAAAGCATCTGCCCCCTGAACGCCATCGATTTTAAAGAAGGCGCGTTCACCGTGGATAAGAACACCTGCTGGCATTGCGGCCGTTGCAGCCGGGTCTGCCAGGAAGGCGCGCTAACCCTGCCGCAGGACGACGTGACCTTCCAGAAAAGCCTTGCCGAGGCCGCAGCAGCGGTCCTTTCGACCTTTAAAAAAGGCAAGGTAATCTACGTCAACTTCCTGTACGAGATCCAGCCCGAGTGCGACTGCATGCCGGTGGCCGACGTGCCCATGATCCAGGACCAGGGCATCATGATCTCCGACGATATTGTGGCCATCGAACAGGCCTCTCTTGATATGCTCAAAGCCGCCCCTCCCCTGCCGCAGTCGGCAGCAGAAAATCTGCAACTTGCTGCGGGAGATGATATACTGTATAAACTGAACCCCCGGCCAATGCAGATCCAGATCGATGAAGCGGAGAAACTGGGGCTCGGAACGAAGAAGTATGAGCTGGTAAGCATCGAACCATAAAACGAGTATAACCGCGAATGAGCGCTAATTTTCGCGAATTTGTAGGGGCGTATTGCATACGCCCTGGTGAAAATGACAACAGCGGGCGCAAGCCTTGCGCCCCTACGATCGATTCGTGTTCATTCGCGTACATTCGCGGTTACAAGAAAGGTTTCCATGCCCAAACGCACCAAGATCATCGCCACCATCGGCCCGGCATCCAGCTCCCCTGCGATTATCGCCAGGCTCATCCGCGCGGGCATGGACGCGGCGCGGCTGAACTTCTCCCACGGCGAGCGCGCAGACCATATCAAACGCATCAATCTCATCCGCAGCGAAGCTGCCAAAGCGGCAAAACATATAGCGATCATCCTGGACCTGCAGGGCCCGAAACTGCGCGTCGGCGCGATCAAGAACGACGCTGCAGTGCTGAAACGCAACGGCACCATCCAACTCTTGACGAGAAAGATCGTCGGCACGAGCGAACAGGTTTCAATAACCTATCCCCGGCTCACCAAGGACCTGAATATCGGCGACACCGTGCTCCTCGACGACGGCAGGCTGGAGCTTCGGGTCGTCAAAAAGACCAGCCATGCGCTCTCGTGCAAGATCATCCGCGGCGGCGTGCTCAAGAGCCACAAGGGCGTCAATCTTCCGGGGGTTAAACTCTCCCTTCCCTCGCTATCGAACAAGGACAAAGACGACCTCCGGTTCGGCGTCAAACAGGGCGTTGATTACATCGCGCTCTCCTTTGTGCGCACGGCAAAGGACATCGCACAGACCCGCCTCTTCATCCACTCGCTGAAGACGGACATACCCATCATCGCGAAGATCGAGAAGCCCGAGGCCATCCTGAACCTCGAGGAGATCATCTGCGAAGCCGACGGCATCATGGTCGCCCGCGGCGACCTGGGCGTGGAGATGTCTCCTGAAAAGGTGCCACTGCTCCAGAAAATGATCATCGAGGCCTGCCACTGGGCCGAGACGCCGGTGATCACGGCCACGCAGATGCTCGAAAGCATGATCGAGAACCCCCAGCCCACGCGCGCCGAAACCTCGGACGTGGCCAACGCCATCCTGGACGGCACGGACTGCGTCATGCTGTCCGGCGAGACCGCGGTCGGCAAGTATCCGGTCCAGACCGTGGAATTCATGACGCGCATCGCCCTGCAGGCCGAGACCTCGGTCAACCCCTGGCCTCCCGACGATGACGTGGCCGGTCTGGGTGAAAGCGTCGCCCATGCCGCCTGCCGCGCAGGCGAGGAGCAGCAGGCGCAGGCCATCGTGCCCTTTACCCAGTCCGGGTCATCGGCCCTCCTGGTCTCGAAACACCGTCCGCGCATGCCCATCATCGCGCCGACGCCCTTCGAGCACGTGGCAAGAAGGATCTCGCTCTACTGGGGAGTCACCCCGGTGATCCTGAAGGCGCAGAGAACGACGGACGACATGATCACGAGCGTGGAACAGATCATGCTCAAAAAGAAGCTGGCAAAAAAACATGACCTCATCATCATCACAGCCGGCGTGCCCATCGGCGTTGCAGGAAGCACCAATATGATGAAGATCCACCGCGTGGGCGAGGCAACGAGCCTGGAGTCGAAGAAGAGACGCTGATCCGAATCCAAAGCAAAGCATTATCTCGCAAAGGCGCAAAGCTCGCCAAGAAAAGCTTAAACATTTTGTTTTCAGTTTTAACACAAAAAATATTTTGGTCCAAGGTTTCCTTTGCGCGCTTTGCGCCTTTGCGAGAGACGCCTTTTGGTTTAGACTTACCCGCTTCAGCAATCTATTATAATATTAACCTTCAATCAGAAAGGACGAAAACGATGAAAGTACGCGAATTGCTGGAAACCAAGGGAAAAGACACGGTGTCGATCGATGTAAACAGCTCGGTGGACGACGCCATCCGGTCCATGCACGCCCGGAAGATCAGCGCGATCATAGTTGTGGAGAATGGAAAGACCGTCGGGATCTTCACGGAGCGCGACGTCGTGCGAAGCTACATCGCCTCGAACGGAAAGAACTTCAAGGAAATTTCCGTGCGCGACTCCATGATCAAGGACCTTATCGTTGCGGTCCCTGACGAGGACCTCCACGAGGTCTCGGCCACCATGGTCGAGAAAAACATCCGGCACCTTCCGGTGGTGGAAAACGGCAAGGTCATCGGCATGCTGTCCATCCGCGACATCATCCAGACCCAGGTCACGAAACTCACCTCCGAGATCCATTATCTGAAGGACTACATTACCGGTTTTTAACGGATACCGTAAACCATTGCTGTTGCACATCATCGAAACAAGAGCGGTAACAGGACCCGAACCGCTCTCTTTTTTTTGCTTTCTCCAATGCCGCGGTGTTATAATTCGAGCGTATGAATAAGATCTCCACGACCTGCCCCTGGTGCGGCTGCGGCTGCGGCCTGTATCTGCACGTTGAGAACAACATCATCACCGGCGTGTCTCCGAGCCGCAACCATCCGGTGAACCATGGGACCCTTTGCGTCAAGGGCTGGAACTGCCACGAGTTCGTCCAGCACCCCGACCGTCTGACCACCCCCCTCATCAAGGAAGGCGCGGCCTTGAGACGCGCCACCTGGGAGGAAGCGCTCGCCAAGACCGCTGCAAAACTGAGCGAGATCAAGAACACCTACGGCCCCGACGCCATCGGCATCCTGGGGTCCGCCAAGTGCACGAACGAGGACAACTACGTTCTCATGAAGTTCGCCCGCGCGGTGATCGGCACGAACAATATCGACCACTGCGCCCGGCTCTGCCACTCCTCCACCGTCGGCGGCCTGGCCGCGGCTTTCGGCTCAGGCGCCATGACCAACTCCATCGACGAGATCAGGGACGCCCGGGTCATCTTCGTCATCGGATCGAACACTACCGAGCAACACCCCATGATCGGGATGCATATGCTGGAAGCGCGGGACCGGGGCGCGATGATCATCGTGGCAGATCCTCGGCGCACCCAGATCGCCCAGTTCAGCCACCTCCACATGCGGCACCGGAGCGGCACCGACGTGGCGCTGCTCAACGCCATAATGAACGTGATCATCACCGAAGGCCTGGTGGATGTTTCCTTCATCCGCCAGCGCACCGAGAACTTCGACGATTTTGAAAAGGGCGTGCTGGCCTATTCTCCGGAAGTGGCCGAGCGGATCACCTCGGTCCCTGCCGAAGATATCCGCAAGGCAGCGCGGCTCTATGCGTCGGAAAAACGGTCCATGCTCTTCTACTCCATGGGCATCACCCAGCACATCACGGGCGTGGACAACGTCCGCTCCTGCGCCAACCTGGTCATGCTCACCGCGCACATCGGCCAGCCCATGACGGGCCTGAACCCGCTCCGCGGCCAGAACAACGTGCAGGGCGCATGTGATGTAGGCGTGCTTCCCGATGTTTTTTCCGGGTACCAGAAAGTGGCCGACCCTGCCTCGCGAAAAAAGTTCGAGATGGCATGGTCCCGGCCCCTGTCCGCAGTACCGGGGCTCACGCTTACCGAGATGGTGGATGCCATTCACGAAGGCAAGATCCGCGCCTTGTACATCATGGGCGAGAACCCGGTGATCTCGGACCCCGACAGCGCCCATGTGAGGGCTGCCTTTGCAAAACTAGATTTTCTCGCGGTCCAGGACATATTCCCCACCGATACCGCGGAGTATGCCCACGTGATCCTGCCGGCCACGACCTTCGCCGAAAAGGACGGAACGTATACGAACACTGAACGCCGTGTTCAGAAGATCAGAAGGGCCGTGCAGCCCGTTGGCGATTCAAGGCCGGATTACGAGATCATCTGCAGCCTTGCAAAGCTCATGGGGTATCCCATGGACTACCGGGCGGCCCATGAGATCATGGAAGAGATCGCGATCCTCACGCCGTCCTACGGCGGCATCCTCCACCACCGTCTCGACGCCGGTTTCGGGCTCCAGTGGCCCTGCTTCGGTATGGACCATCCCGGAACGCCGTACCTGCACCGGAAAAAATTCACCCGCGGCATGGGCGCATTCATTCCCGTTGAGTTCATTCCGCCGGCAGAGCCCACGGACGACGAATATCCGTTCCTCCTGACCACGGGCAGAAGCTACTTCCACTACCATACGGGCACCATGTGCAGAAGGACCATAACGCTGGAGCGCGAAGAGCCTGAGTGCACGGTCGAGATCAATCCCGCGGACGCAAAACGGCTTGAGGTCCGCCGTGGCGATCCCGTTCGCGTCAAGACTCGCCGGGGCAGCATTGAGGTAAAAGCGCGGGTAACGACCGTCGTGCCCGAAGGGATCATTTTCATTCCCTTCCACTTCCGCGAAGCTGCAGTGAACCTGCTCACGATAAACGCCGTGGATCCCAATGCCAAGATCCCAGAGTTCAAGGTCTGCGCGGCTTCCCTGGAAGCGGTCCGGAAAAAACCGGGTACGCGGCCTGCGCCGAGGCTCAGCTATCATGAGGGAATGAAACAGGGACTTGACCTGTATATTCCGCCAGAAGAGATGGAGCGGTGAGAGCGACAATGCAAATTGCAAATTGCAAAATGCAAATTTTTAAGTCATCGGGAAGTCTCTTTTTTTTGTTAACTTTGCATTTTGCAATTTACATTTTGCACTTTGCAATAAAAACTAACCTATGTATATTTTAAACAAAAACCACCTCTCCTTCTGGCTCCGCACGCTCAAGTCCACTCATGAGCTGATCGCGCCCACACGGGACGTTTCCGGCGACATCGTGCTGACCGAGCTGCAGCGGATGCACGAGACGGCGCTCGACGGCCCGGCGCTCATGCCTTCCCCCAAGGAGTTTCTGCTTCCACAGATGGAACAGCTCTTCTGCTACTCCGAGGAAGGCATTGAGGAGGCATTGAACAAGCGGCCTCGGGTCCTGTTCGGCATCAGACCCTGCGACCTCTCGGCCATCAGGATCCTCGACATCTTTTATCTCGGGAAAGCAAAGGACGCCTATTACGAAGCGCGGCGTTCGCGGACCGTCCTGATCGCCATAGCCTGCAACCGTCCCGATCCGACCTGCTTCTGCCTCGGCCTCGGCACCGGCCCTTTCCTGAAAAGCGGGTTTGACCTCCAGCTCACTGACCTGGGAGACCGTTTTCTGGTCGAAACGGGCTCGGAGACCGGCGCGTCGCTCGTTACGGCCTACCCGCATATCTTCACCGAGCCGAAGCAGGCTGACAGCGACGACCTCTACGAGACACGGCTTGCTTCCCAGAGCCAGTTCGAGAAACGGGTCAATCTGGAACAGGTGCGAAAACACATTCAGGCCGGGGCGGTGAGCGACGCGTTCTGGGAATCGGTGGCTGTACGATGCTTTGAATGCGGCGGCTGCGTATACAACTGCCCGGTCTGCACCTGCTTCAATGTCATCGACCGCGCGGCGTCGTCCGAAGCGGGGAAGCGGGTCAGACTCTGGGACACCTGCATGTTCAAGGGGTTTACGCGGACAGCGGGAGGGGTCATTCCCGCCGAGGCCAAGATAAACCGCACCAAGCGGTGGTTCCATCACAAGCTTATCCACTGGCCGGAACAGTTCGGGGCTTTTGGCTGCGTTGGCTGCGGCCGGTGCGCCATTTCCTGTCCCGGGACCATCGACATGGCCACGGTGGCGCTCAGGATCAAGGGTGAAAGCAAGGCTGAAGAGAAATAAACGGGGAGCCTGGTGTTTCAATATGACAACAACCAACATTTATCTGCCGTTCAAGACCTCCATCGCGAACGTCAAAGAGGTTGCAAAGGACGTGAAGCTGTTCTCCATAAGCGTCCCCGCCGAATTCACCTATCAGGCCGGTCAATTCGTCATGGTGTCGGTGATCGGCGCCGGCGAGGTACCGATATCGATCACGTCTACACCCGGGGTGAGCAAGGATCTTGAACTTTGCGTGCGCACGGTCGGACACGTTTCTTCTGCGATAAACGCGCTCGCCGCAAACGATACGATCTGGATCCGCGGTCCTTACGGCAGACCCTTCCCGATCAATAGCCAGGACTCCCTGTTCATCTGCGGAGGCATCGGCATTGTACCGCTGCGGCCGCTGATCAACCAAATGCTGCATACCCGCGCAGCAACAGGATCGCAGAAAAAAGTTACGGTCATGTACGGTTCACGGAACCCTGCGGAAGTATTGTTCATGGATGAGGCGGCCCGCTGGCAGGAGCAGGGCGCTCATATCGTCATGACCGTCGATACGTGCGATATTGAAAGCTGGAAGGGATGTACGGGGCTGGTGACCGATCACTTTGCCAAGGCGAACATAGATTACCGGAACAGCACGGCTTACATCTGCGGGCCCCATGTCATGATCAAGGCGACCATGCGTGACCTGTCAATGATGGGCATGCCCGATGATCACATTATCACAACGCTCGAAGCGCATATGAAGTGCGGCGTGGGGAAATGCGGACACTGCTACTGCGGAGGAAAGCTTATCTGCGAGGAAGGCCCCGTCTTTTCACTGGAAGAGATAAAAAAATACAATATCAAACCGGGCGTCGACGACCTGGGTTGATCGAAGCATCAGACCCGCTTATTCCTCGCTATAGTTCGGGTTCGCCGGCTTGCCGTGGTCCTGCAGATACTGGTGGCTGAATGCCGGGATCACTCCCGTTTCGCCGTTCTGGGGCTGGATCATGAAGCGATAGGACACGAGCTGCCCCACGGTCTCCATCATATGGTTCCACCCTTTTTTAAACAGGGTGCAGTTATCGTTGTAACAAACCCAGAGATAGGGTGAATCCCAGTCCAGGTGGCGCGCATCCATCTGCTCCATCAGCTGCTTGCAATGCGGACAGGTCGGGGCTTCGGTAACTTTCCAATTCGTTGTATCCATACACCAGTACCTCCTTGTAGTAAGGCGTGCATTATACGTCAGCACCGGTGCATTTGCAATAGTGAAAAGGCCTGCCGGTTGCCGGCAGGGGAAGTCGATGATACCCATCCAAACCGTTGTTTTCCCTATACTATTCCCAGCAAACAAGCAAAGACCGTCTCAGCGATCCTAGCGCGCCTCATGCGGCATCAATAATTTTCTGCTGCTATCTCGAAATAGGTCTTGGGATGCTGGCATGCGGGACAGAGGCCCGGCGCTTCCGCACCTTCATGGTGGTATCCGCAGTTGCGGCATTTCCAGGCAGTTGAAACGTCCTTCTTGAACACCTTTCCCTGCTCAACGTTCTCCAGCAGTTTCCGGTAACGCTTTTCATGCCTTACCTCGACCTTTGCGATCTGGCGGAAAACCTCGGCCACCTCGCGAAAGCCTTCCGCATAGGCGATCTTCGCGAATCCCGGGTACAGCTTCGACCACTCCTCGTTCTCACCCTCTGCTGCGGACCTCAGGTTCTCGGCAGTCGTCCCGATCCTGCCTGCAGGAAAGGACGCGGTGAACTCCGACATACCGCCTTCCAGGAACTTGAAGAACCGCTTGGCATGTTCCTTTTCGTTATCGGCGGTCTCAAGAAAGAAAGCGGAGATCTGTTCATAGCCTTCCTTTTTTGCAACACTGGCGAAGTAGGTGTAGCGGTTCCGTGCCTGCGACTCCCCTGCAAAAGCAGCAAGTAGATTCTTTTCGGTCTTTGTCCCCTTCAGTGCCATATACCCTCCATGGTAAAATACTCGTATCTGCTCAGGTCAAATAAATCTGCGGCAAAAAACATCCCGTGCACTTACCGCATCCGCCTCGCCAATTCCGCGCGCGCGGCAAAGATATCGGCACGGGCAAGCAGCCAGTAGCTGATCCGTTCTTTCCCCTTCTGGATCCAGGGCCGCGCGCGCCATTGCGCAAGAGAAATACGCTCCGACTGTTTCAGGTCGTCCTCGAAGTTCGATCGCGCCTGCTCCGCAATTGCCGGATCGTGAACGACCGCCACGAGCTCGAAGTTGATCCGGCCGCTCCTGATATCAAGATTTGCGGAGCCTGCGATGACCGTATGATCGACGACCGCCAGCTTGGCATGCAGCATGGTCGGAAGATATTCCCACACCTCGATCCCCGCGCGCAGCAGCCTGCCGTACAGTCCGCGAGCGGCCCATCTCGCCATGGGCACATCGCTCCTCCGGGAGAACAGAAGCCGAACGCGCACGCCGCGTCGCACCGCACGCTTGAGCGCGCGCATAATGTTTCCCGGAGGATAGAAGTACCCCATGGCAAGGTCAATGCTGGAGGCGGCCTTGCTGATCACCGAAACATATCTTTTACGTACCGGAAGCAGCGGGTTCTCCAGCCCGCTTTCGAGGAAATGCACACCGGCCTTCGGGGTGTCCGGCACCGTGCGGACGCGCCTGATGCGAACAAGCTTGAGACGGCGAAGCACACGGTGGATCGGCAATTCAGCCCTGACCCACATCCGCGTGAAAGAGGGCCGGAGCTGGGACACCTCATCACCCGCAATCTCCAGTGCGTTATCGCGCCAGGGAAGCGCTCCATCGGCGCCCCGGTAATATTCGTCAGCGATATTGAAACCGCCGATATAAGCAATATGGTTATCGACCAGCAGCAGCTTCCGGTGGTTGCGGAACATGAACAGGCCGTGCTTGAACTGCCGGAACCAACGCACAGCGCCGCCGGCAGAGCGTAGCTCGTCCCAGAACAGGTCAGGAAGCGCCCAGGATCCCCAGGAATCCACCAGCACCATCACATCGACCCCCCGCCCTGCCGCGGCAACGAGGTGGCTGCGGAACTCCCGTCCTGTTTCGTCATCGGCCACAATGTACATTTCAAGGGCAATGCATGTACGGGCATTGTCGATGGCTTTGAACATCGCCGGGAAGGCTTCAGTGCCGTTTTTGAGGAGGCGGACGGTGGTCATAGGGAGGGTCTCATTGCAAAAGGCAAAGTGCAAAGTTCAAAGTGCAAAATTAAGAACGTGAGAGCGACTTCCCATTTTGCATTTTTCAATTTGCAATTTGCACTTTGCATTTAAATATTCTCGAACGTATACTCCACCTTCACCTTCAGGTCCTTCCTGAGGGAATGGTAGACCGAGCAATACTTTTCCTGAGACAGCGATATGGCCCGTTCGAGCTTTTTCGCGGTCAAGCCCGTACCGGTCACGGAAATGATCATCTCGATGAACGTATAATACTGGGGTGGTGTGGGATTTCGCTCGCCAACGATGTCCATCTTATAGGATTTTATTTCCACCTTCATTTTTTTAAGAAACGACACCATATCGATCCCCATGCACCCTGCCACGCTCAGCAGGAGCGTTTCCGTGGGTGAGCAGCCCCATTGCTGGGCCGCGTCGTACTCGACCTCGTACCCCCGGTTCGTGCGGCCCACGAAGATAAGGTCCTTGTCCCACGTAAGGGTCGCCTTGTTCACCTGCGATATTTTCGATTTGTAGGCTTCAAGCGATTCATCCAGCTCATTGATCTCTTTTTCCTCAGACATGTGTTACTCCTTCACAATAAGATAGAAAGCAACGGACCCTGACTGCTCGCTGCCGCTGCCTCGGATTCGGTCGTCACCGGTTCTTCACTTTATCCCGCAGAAGGCTTATGGCCTCTTCTTCCCTGCCCGCCTCCACCTTCAGAACGTAGATCTTGATCTCCCGCAAAGGATAGGCATCGAACGTGGCCTGAATGCCGGATGCTCCGAGATACAGAATATACTCCATCATGGTGGTATCGCTGTATCCCATGCCCGTATCGCCGCGGAGAACTTCTACGTAGTCGACAGCATCATCGGGCCCCGGCTCCTCGGCTGCCTTCTGGTCCCAGGCATCGCCATAGTCCCAGCCTTCGTCATCGTTATGTTCATCGTTTTTTTTCATAGAGAAGTATGCTCCTGAATAGTAATTGAGAGCGCCGGGAGAGTCAAATAAATAATTGTGACAAGTTCCCGTTGACAGACGCCAGGGGGTAGGTTACTATTCCGTCTATGATCGAGCTGACAAGTTTTTTCCTCGGATTCGGCTTCAGCGTTCTTGTCTATATACGCTCCATCAGGAGCGCAGATCTGTCCTGGCGGGAAAAAGCGGTCTATTCCCTTTTCACGTTCATCGGGATCACCGGCACGGTCTTTCTCGCCGGCGTCCTTGTCGCCCATGCCCTGAGAGAATACGGGGTTCTTTAACCCGCTCTGCCGAGCGCATCGAACGCCTCCTGCGCCGCCTCTCGCACCCCGGGATGGACGTCGGCCAGACAGGCCTCGACCGCCGCCTTCGCCGCAGGGGCGCTGATGATCCCCAGAACGGACAGCACGTCGCCCCGGATAGTGGGGTTCTCGTGCTTCAGAAGGGCAATGAGGCCCGGCACCGCGTCGTTCAGCTCCTCCCGATGCTCCTCTACAAGTTCCTCCACCAGCGCCGTTGCCCCGAGCCGCACCCGCATCTGCTCGTCACCAAGCATATCCGCGACGAACCGGTAGAGCGTGCGGTCCTGCCTGAACATGGCTATGATGTTGTCGAGAAATCCCTTACCCATGTACTCGATCAACATGGCCCGCATCTCGTTGTCTTCCACAGGCGCGCCCTCATAGAAACGCAAAGAGCGCCAGGCGAAAGAGAGAGGTACTCGATCTTTGCGTCCTGCGCGCCCTAGCGGGGAAAAAATCGAATCAAGAAGAGTATAGTATAAACACTAAGGGATCACAACAGATCGTTTCGGTGCGCCATGCAGCAGACGGTGCGATCAGCCCTTCTTCTGCAGCATGGTCTTCACGCGTTTGAGGCGGTAAAACGATTCCCGTTCCCGTTCGCCGATATACTGGTTGATGGTCCTGATCTGAAGGCGCAGGCTGGGCACTACCATCTCCTCAAGGACCTTGATCCTTCTCGTGGTCCGCAGGATCTCCTGACTGAGCCGCTTCAATTTGCTTTCGTATTTGGCGATCTCCAGCATAGCTTCCAGCAGCTTTTCAAAGAGCGTTACCCCTGCCTCCAGATGAGGAGTCACCGATAGTTCGTCGTAACCGCGCTTGTCCGCATCCCGCACCGGAGCATCATGGAAGGCGATATCCTTGTACCGGAGACCCCAGATGCTCTTCTCGGCAACATCGATCCCGAATTCACGCTCCGTTGCAACCACGATCGATTCGACCATATCCCTGCCTTCATGACCCATTGCAAGCGCCCGTTTGAGCAGCGCCTTGCCGTAGGTCGTCCTGATATCCTCCCGCGACCTGAGGAACGGCAGCGTCGTGGCCATGAATTCCTTGATCAGCGCCTGTTTGCGCGCTTTCAGGATGCCGATGCTGTTCAGGACCGACCGGGACTTTTCCTTCAGCAGCAGCAGGTTCGTTCTGGTAGGATGGATCATGCTTTGCTCCTGATTCCTGCTCTTCTGTACCCTGGACCCCGGACCCTGAAACCCTGCCCTTACGTCACCGCCAACTCAAACTGCTTCATCAAACGCAGGCCGACATCAAGCGTCTCCTGCACCGTCCGCCTGGCCGCCCCCTGGCCCACGAACTCATGTTCGAACACATCGGCAAAATCGAGCATCAGGATATCCGCTTTGGTCATACCGTCCCTGCCGACAATGGCTTCGAGCCGCCGCAGATCCCTGCCCTTGGCGTAATATTTATACAGATTGTTCGACACTTTCCGGTGGTCAGCCCGGGTATGCCCTTCGCCGATGCCCTTCTGCATGAGCCGCGAAAGGCTGGGCAGCACGTCCATGGGCGGGAAGATCCCCTTCTGATGCAGCTCACGGCTGAGCACGATCTGTCCCTCGGTGATATACCCTGTCAGGTCCGGGATGGGGTGGGTGATATCGTCCTCGGGCATGGTCACCACCGGGAGCATGGTGACCGACCCTTCAAGCCCGTAAATACGGCCCGCCCGTTCGTAAAGCGACGCAAGATCGGAATACATGTACCCCGGATACCCGCGCCTGCCGGGTAGTTCTTCGCGCGCCGTGGATATTTCACGTAAAGCGTCGCAGTAATTGGTCATGTCGGTGATAATGACGAGGACATCCATGCCTTTGTCGAAAGCAAGGTACTCCGCAACGGTCAGCGCGAAGCGGGGCGCCAGCAGCCGCTCCATGACGGGCTCGTCGGCCATGTTCACAAAGGCGACGAATCCCGACTGCATCTCCTGCAGCACATTCAGGTAGTAGGCATACTCGTGAAAGGTCAGTCCCAGCGCTGCAAAGACCACAACGAATTTCCGTTCCGCATTGGCAAGCCGGGCGTTCCGAAGGATGCCTCCAACCACTTCCTTGGATGGCAGCCCGGCTGCGGAGAAGATCGGGAGCTTCTGGCCGCGCACCAGCGTGTTCAATCCGTCGATGGGCGAGAAGCCGGTCTCGATGAAGTCTTCCGGCCGGGCCCGCGCCGCAGGGTTCATGGGCAAACCCGTGATCGGCTTCCACAGCTCCGGGATATAGAGGGGCATGCCGTCTTTGGGTTCGAAGGAGCCGTTGCAGACCCTGCCGATGATCTCCGGCGACAGCGGCACGCGCTTGATCGCATCGGTAAAAACAACTCGCGTGCGGTCCACATCGAGGCCTTGGGTGGATCCGTAAACCTCGACCAGGGTCGTTCCGCCGTCTATTTCGAGGACCTCGGCTTCCAGCCTCCGGCCGTCAGGAGCAATGACGTTCACGACCTCGCCGATCCGCACATTCTGAACGCTTTGCACAAAGAGCAGCGGACCGGCAACGGTCGAGATGGTTCGATAGATGTGCTCAGATAATCTCATAGTTTAGTTCCTGATGTTTTAGTAGCCGAAGTTGAGACGTTAGGAAGTTGGGAAGTTGAGATAAACATCAACCAGACCCTCGTTCCCTCGTTCCTTCCTACCTTCTTAACTTCCTAACCTCCTACCTTCCTAACTTCCGCCTTTCCGCCCAAAGCCTCCTCAAGCGCCACTCCCTGCTTCAACAGTTCTGCCGCAGATCCGTGGAGATCCAGGAGCCGCTTGATGATCGCCAGCGTCTTCTCGGGCGGCGAGAAAGCGTCGTCGCTGTAGGCGTTCTGTTGCAGGAACTCAGTGCGGATCATTTCAGCTATCCGCATCAGCAGGCGGTCCGCATCCTGGAGCCCTTCCGCACCAACGATCTCCGAGACCTCGCGAAGCGATTCTTCCTCCTGCAGCATCTGGCGGCATCGCGCAAGCAGACTGCTCCACTCCGAAGATACCTTGCTCTGGTAATGTTTTGCCACGTCTCCGGCATAGAGCGAATAGCTCTGAAACCAGTTGATGGCAGGATAATGCCTGCGGTGCGCCAGGGAAGTGTCGAGCATGAGAAATGCGCCGGTGGTGCGCAGGCAGGCCTGGGTCACCGGCTCGGTGAAGTCACCGCCCGGCGGAGAGACCGACAGTATCATGCTGAGCGAACCGATCCTGTTGTTCAGCGTCTCCACCACGCCGGCCCGCTCGAAAAAAGCCGATAGCCGCGACGCGAGGTACGTAGGGTATCCCTCTTCCCCGGGCATCTCTTCGAGCGAGGCTGATATTTCGCGCAGCGCTTCGGCCCAACGGGAGAGGCTGTCGGCCAGGAACAACACATGGTAGCCCATGTCGCGGTAGTACTCCGCCATGGTGACGGCGGTGTAGATCGACGCCTCCCGCGCGGCCACCGGCATGTTCGACGTATTGACCACGAGCACCGTACGGTCCCTGAGAGGCCTTCCGCTCCAGGGATCGCGCAGCTCCTCGAACTCGGCGATCATGTCCGCCATTTCGTTGCCGCGCTCGCCGCACCCCACATAGACGACGATGTCCACGTCAGCGAACTTGGCCACTGACTGCTCAAGGATCGTCTTGCCGGTGCCGAATCCGCCGGGGAAGATGGCGGTCCCGCCCCGTGCCAGGGGGAACAGAAAATCGATGCTGCGCTGGCCGGTCACGAGCGGCTCGGCAGGCGCGAACTTTCTTTTGTAAGGCCGCGCGAAACGCACGGGCCACTCATGGCAGCCCGGGATGTCCCGGCCGGATTCGAACTGCCCCAGCGGTTCGTCCAGGCTGATGTCTCCTTCGGTAAGCCGCGCGATCTTTTCATGGTCCCCCCTGCCGCCGAGGATAAAATGCGTGAACGCGCCTTCCTGGACCGAGCCGATGATGGCGCCCGGCGTGATCAGTTCTCCCGGCTTCATGAGCGGCGTGAAATGCCACCGCTTCATGTAATCCAGGGCGTACATTTCCTTGCCGCCGGTGATAAAAGGCCCCATTTCCTTTCTGAGCCGTTCGAGCGGACGCTGGAGCCCATCGAACATGCCCGAAAGAAGCCCCGGCCCCAGTCGCACGGTAAGCGGCATACCGACGCCCTGGACCGGTTCTCCGACCCCGAGGCCGCGCGTGTCCTCATAGACCTGGATCACCGCCCGCTCGCGTTCGAGGCGGACGACCTCACCGGTCAGCATGGCGTGACCGACGTAAACACGCTCATAGAGGGTGAGTCCCTTCAGATCGGTCGTAACCGTAGGACCTGATATCCCCTGGATCTTTCCATTCATTGTTGAAGACCCCATTCTGTTTGTTGGTAAACCTACAAAATCTTTGGACACGGATCAAATCGGATAAAAGCCTGATAAAATCGGATTTTACCCTGGTTCTAACCTTTTTAACGAGTGATCCTTTTTTTGATTTATCCGCCCTTATCCGACGTTAATCCGATTCTGACCTGTCCAAATGATTTGCCCGGACAATCTGTTCCCGATCCAATCAGAGCTTCAACCGCACATGGTATCCAATGGCCCGTCTGATAAGGCGTGACGTGTAATCCTCCACATCGTCAGGCGGTTTTTCCGGAGCCGGAAGGACGAGCAGTATCCCATGCCATCCCTGTTCAAGTTCCTGAATGCGGTCATGTGACATCCCCTGCCCGGTCTGTCCCCGGCTCATCAGCCGTTCATCGATGATCACCAGCCCCACATCGGGGTCGCTCATGCTTCTGAGAAGCGCTGCCTCGGCGTCTGCGGCCTCGACCGCGACCTGGGGAACTCCGGTCAAACTGAATCCGTAGGATGCGTCAAGGGGCGTTATGAACGATATCTTTTTCATGGGGTGCCAAAAGTGATTCTCAGCTGACCAATTCGTTCGCGAGCACATCCCGTTCCACGTTCTTGCCAAAGAACAGAATGCTCATATTCATGGCCTCAATCGAACAGCGCCAGAGGTAGTCCAGGATCGTTCCAACACCAAGGGGATCCCTTCCCGCCTGTTTGAGATACTGTGTCGTCGCCCGATACAGGGCATGTTCTACCTGCGAAGGGTCCTGCAGCTCGACCTTCACACCGGCATACTGCCGGACAAGCGCGCCAGCGGCCACGAGGTCCCTTTGCTGCTGGATCCGGACAAGCTGTTCCCTGGGCAGGCTGCCGAAGGCTATAAAATCGGGTGCGCTCACGGTCTCCTGCTGCACGGATACGGCAAGGCGCAGGAGATTGCGGGCATCGATCATACGCACCATGAATGCTTTGATGAGCGGGTGCAGTTTTTGTTCTGCCGCATACTCGAGGAATAGGTTGGTCAATCCGCGTTCGACGCCCCGCAGCCCTTCATCGGCAAAAACGCGCGGCAGGTCGCCAAAGGACAGAGATAGTCTGCTGAAGATCCGGCTGATCGCGGCAACGGCCGCCGTACTCTCCGGCGAGGACAGACAAACCTTGCGCAGTTCGTTCGAGAGCAGACTTTCCTCTAAAAGTTCCTCCAGGCGCGCCGACTTTCTGTCCTTCATCTGCCGAAGGCAGATATTTATGGTTCTGAGCTCGGCATACAGAAAAAAAAGGCTGAAAAGCTCCCGGAGCCGTTCGTTCATCTGCCCGTATACCCAGCGATACTCTTTCATCAAGCGCCGCCAGACCGCATCGGGCGACACCTCGACAACTCCCGATCGGGCGCGCGATGAGAGGAGCGCGTCCAGCGGTGCTGCATCAAAGAGCAGTGTTTTCCAGTCCTTCAAAAGCCCGGCCCTCCTGCCCCTGATCCGAGACAGCAGGTATTCCGTTGGATACCCCCGGTCCGCAGGATCAAGAAGAAGTTCCATGGGTGGCCTCTTTGATCATCTCCGGAAGCAAGCTTTCCCATGCGCGCTCCAGCCGTTTCTCCCAGGTGTTGACGACCGTCACCAGACCATCGTCACTGGTCACTTCCAGCCCGCCCGAGATCTCTTCCCTTGCATCGATCTCCGCGTTGGGGAAGTATGTCTTTGCACGCTCCACATCGTCGGGGTGCACCTTCACCCTTGTCCAGGTGAACCGGGGAAGCTCCTGAACGAGGGCCTGAAAAACAGCATCATACTCTCTCTCTCTCACCACGCGAAGCCGGGAAGCTGCGATGGCATAAAGAAGGTCGGCAAGCTTTCTGTCCGCCGCAAGACGCAGGCCCCGCTCCTTACCGCGAGATTCTAGGAGGGCCTGCGAACGGATCGATGCCACCCGGGCGTCAATGATACGGCCCGCCTCTTCCTTTGCCTGATCGATCTTTTGCGCGCAGGCTGCCCGGGCGTTATCAGCCTCAGCTGACGCCTCGGACCAGACAGCGTCCACGCGCTCGCTCGCGGCCGCTCGCAGCGACTCGATCAGTTCTTTGCATCCCATGCTACTTCACCGTAAAGAGGATCATGGTCGCCACCACGAATCCCAGGATCACCATGGTCTCAGGGATCGCCACCAGGATCACGATGGTGCCGGTCAATTCGGGCTTTTCCGCCAGCGTACCAGCGCCGGCCGCCCCGATCCGCGACTGCGCCCAGGCAGTTGCAAGAGCGGGTATGCCGATGGCCAGGGCGGCACAAAATGCGATCAATACTTTTTCGTAGTTCATAAGACCTCCTTTTTCAGATCGTAATTTAAAAACGTAGCCAGAACAAGAACCTAAAATCATAAGCGTCTCTCGCAAAGCCGCAAAGCTCGCAAAGAAAACCTCTCAATCCTTGTCTTTGATCCTATTGAAGTGCTCCTCTTTGCGAGCTTTGCGTCTTTGCGAGAAAATTTCCGGTTTCTTTATTCTATTCGAACATCTACTCTCGTTCGAGATAGAGCCATGAGTGTCTAGGGTTTCCTTAACGGTGCGAATTTCTTCCCTCCATGTTCAATGAACTTGCTGAAAAATTCCACATAATGGAGCCTCAACGAGTGAATAGTCGGGGAAAAAACGCCAAGAATGATGTTCAGCAGGTGGATCAATCCGGCCACAGCGACGCCCGTTACCACGTCGCCCGTCACTCCCGCGAGGTTGTTCGCTACAAAGGCAAGCAGCACGGAGGTGAGCCCGATCGCCGCGATACGAACATAGGAAATGATATTGCCGATGCTTTTCAGGAGTTCCAGCGGCGCCAGCAGGCCGCCGGTGAAAAAAAGAAACGGCGTGAGGAACAGGATAGCCAGAATGACGGGACGCGCCAGCACCAGGGGGAAATAGCCGAACAAGGACGCGATGATCACGATAAGAAATACAATAATGACCACGCTGAGCGCCTTGTAGGCCGCTTCCTTCATGATCCTGTGCTTGAATGCATTCAGAGCGCCCAGGACCAGGCCAAGGATGATATGGGCGACGCCCACGGCAACGGAGAATGCGAGCATCGGCACAATTGCCGTGCGGCGCTCCATGCAGAGCGGTTCCATATGAAAGAGCCGTTCAGGCAGGTCGCCGAAGAATTCACCGAAGAGTATCCCGAAAAAAGCCGAATAGGCCGAAGCGATCATCAGGATCTTGGCGCCGTCCCTGACCGGTCCCTGGTGACGGTTCTTTTTTAGCAGGACGAATGCCAGCGTGCCGAGCACCAGGGCATATCCCGCGTCACCCAGGATCATGCCGAAAAAGATGGGGAAGAATATCCCGATGAACGGCGTGGGATCGTAGGAGGTATATGCCGGCAGCGGCAGCAGCCCCGTAAACAGCTCAAAGGGCTTGAAGTAGGGCGGGTTCTTCAGGACGATCGGCACCTGTTCGAGGTCCTCTTCGTGCATCTCCTTCTCCTCGACCATGACCCTGGCGCCGAAATCGTCGCGCAGCCTTTGTTTGAGCCGCGGAAGGTCTTCCGACTGCATCCATCCATGGATGAAAAAACACATGCGGGTCTCGAACGCGTATGCCGTGGTGTTGAGTAGTGAGAGGCGGTCGTCGATCCATTCCTTCACACGCTGGTAGATCGGCACCCATCGCCGGGTGAACCTCGCCAATTCCGCGTCGATCGCCTGGATCTCCCGGAGCACCTGATCGGCCCGTTTTTTAACAAAGATCACTTTCTCGGGAAACGTCAGTTTGCCGAAGGATTCGGGGAACGTGAGTTCGGGAACGTGTTCGTCGCTCAGGGATTTCTTCACCTTGTCGGAGGCGCTCTTTTCCACCGTGATGAGCCCCACCAGGGTGCCGTCCTCCACCGGTTCGGTCTGGAGTTCGTATTTCCAGTCCGTAATCCTCGACAGGGCCTCGCGCAGGTGTCCGACCATGTCGGGTTCGCGGATCGTCAGTCCGATAAAATCAAGGTCCGGGGTTTCCGCCGTGGTCTGAACGAGCGACGCAAGGGCGTTGAGAAATATGGAGTAGCGGCCGAGTTCGGCCCGTTCCTTGACCAGGACCTCCCGCCGTTTGGTCAGGTCCGTTGCGCTTTCCCGGTGCCGGTCTATGGTCTTTGATACCGTGTCAAGAATAGAAACAGGTTCGATGTAGCTTTTCCGTACTGTAAGCGCTGGCAGCTCCGCGAAGAGCAATTCGATCTTCTGCCGCAGTTCTTCGAGGAATAAGCGTTCAAAAACGGTCTTCTCGTCCAGCATGAACGAGCGCACGTCCTTTTCCCATTCCTTTTCGATGAACCCCACTGTCGCCGGTTCGATCTGGAATATGCCAAGCTCCCGCAACAGGGACAGGACCCCCTGCAGCAGCGGCTTTTCGCCGACGATCTCGATCTTGGACATTCTGACTATCATGAGGATCCCGGGAGTATGGTCAGGATGTACTTGTCCACAACCGCCTGCAACAGTGCCCGGTCCAGATGGTCTCTTTGCTCAACCAAAGCCGCCGCAGCGCTCAAACTCGACGCGGCACTCACTTCCGCCTCTTTTCTCGCCTGGTCCTCCGCCGCTGCAAGAGAATTCCTGATCAGTTCTTCTTCCCGGACAAGTTCGTCAACGCACTCCTTCTTCACCTTCGCGAGCCAATCGCGCGCCTTTTCCTGCTCCCTGTCAAGGCACTTTTGGATCTCCCGCTCTACATCGATGACCTCGCTCAGAATATTGTTGTCCATACGTCCATTGTATCAAAAAAAATTGTACCTATTCCGCATTTTTTGATCCAGAAGGCTTCATACCCGAGTGTAGTTGCAAAAAATGATACATTTTGGCAGAACCACGTGCAACATTTTGATACCCTTCTGGAAGTTGCGGTTATAGCTCGATAAACCGACAAAAGATATATGGTACGTTCGGCTCATAATACTTGCAATAACCCCCGCGTGCGGTAAAATACTTTCATTAATACAAGGGAGACATATGATGATACGGTATAGCGGAGTGAACCACCTGGCAATGGCTACGGGCAATATGGACGACACCATTCGCTTCTGGCGCGACCTGCTGGGTATGCGCATGGTCGCCGGAATGGGCCAACCCGGGTACCGGCACTATTTTTTCGAGATATCGGACCGTGATATGATAGCTTTTTTTGAATGGCCGGGCATTGTGCCTTCGCCTGAAAAAGAACATGGAAGGCCTGTTTCAGGTTCATTCATGTTCGATCATGTTTCCTTCGGCGTGGAGAACGAGGACGATCTCTGGGCACTGAAGGACAGGCTTACGGCCACCGGTATCTGGGTATCGGAAGTGATCAACCACGGGTTCATACATTCCATCTATACTTTTGATCCCAACGGCATCCCGATCGAGTTCAGCAGACCGGTCGAGAACCTCGATCCGCGCAGCACGCCGTTCATGGCCGATCGGGACCCGGTGAAAACAGCGCTTGAAGGGCCCGAACCGCAGTATGAGAAATGGCCCGTGGCCGCAAGGCCGACACCGAAGGAAGAGAGGACCGTTTACCCCGGAGCCGGCAGTGAGCTGTTTCACGGAAAGAAAAAAGAGTGATGATAATGACCGCATCAAATAAATGTTGAAGAAAAGTCCAATAGCTAATCTCTGCGGGATGTCATCCGCGTGCCCTGCGATGGCTCCGGAATATGTACGTTTTACTCATGCACCTGCTCCGAATATCAACGATTCCATCACGTTGCCGCAATCCGCATGGTTTCAGGACCACGCTCACAACATTTGTCCTGAACCAGCCTTGACAAGCACCGGTTCTTTGATACACTAGATGCATGAACCTACCCCTCTTGATCACCATGATCGCCTTCCTGCTGTTCTCTTCCCACGCGTCTGCAAAGGAAGACTGTTATGACTGCCATGGGCAACAAGGCGGCCGCACCTACGTGAACAAGGATGCCCTGGTGCAGTCGGTCCACGGCAAGATCGCCTGCGATAAGTGCCACCTCAATATCGCGCCCTACCCTCACGGGACCGTATCCAAGGTCAATTGCGGAATCTGCCATTTCCTCGGCAGGGAAGGCGCTCCCAAGGAGCAGGCAACGGAATACAAGCTGAGCGTTCATGGACTCGCGGCCGGCAAAGGCAAAATGGCCCCGACGTGCCAGACCTGCCATGGCGGGCATGCGATCTACCGGTCTGCAGACCCCCGGTCTGCGACCAGCAGGGAGAAGATCCCTGCCCTCTGCAGCCAGTGCCATGCAGCCGAGTTCGGCATCTACGAAAAAAGCATCCATGGCACGCTCCTCCTCAAAAACAACGTGAGCAGCGCCCCGACCTGTTTCGACTGTCATATGGAGCACCGCATTCCGAGCGCCTCGGAGACAAAATGGAAACTGTCGCTGGTCAGCAAATGCGGCACCTGCCATCCGGAAGAAATGGACACGTACCACAAGACCTACCACGGCAAAGTTACCCGTCTCGGGTATACGACCATCGCCATGTGCTGGGACTGCCACGGTTCGCATGACATCCTGCCGCAGAATGACCCTGCTTCCACGCTGTCGTCAAAGAATCTGCTCTCCACCTGTGCAAAGTGCCACCCCGGCGCAACAGAGAGCTTTACGAAATTCTATGCTCATGCCGAGGAAACGAACCGGGCAAAGTACCCGGTCCTGTACTACACCTTTCTGTTCATGACCCTGCTGCTCATCGGAACCTTTGCCTTCTTCCTGACCCACACGTTCCTGTGGGCGTACCGCGCCTTAAAAGAGCGGATACAGAAAAAAGGAGGGATGTAAACATGGCACTGGTAAAAAGGTTCAACGCCTATCACCGGATACTGCATGTGGTCATAGCGATAAGCTTTATCGGCCTGGTCGCATCCGGCATGCCGATCAAATACGCCCAGGCGCCCTGGGCCGCGTGGCTGGCGACACTTCTCGGAGGATACACCGGAGCGGCCCTGGTCCATCGCATCTGCGCCGCTATCACTTTCGGCTATTTCGCGGCGCATATCGGCTATGTGCTGTACGACATCGCCATTGTCAGAAAGTTCAAGTTCAACATTCTTGGGCCGGAATCCATGGTACCCTGGCTGAAAGACCTTCAGGACATTATCAGTAACTTCAAGTGGTTCTTCGGCAAAGGGCCCCGCCCGCAGCTGGATCATTGGACCTACTGGGAAAAGTTCGATTACTGGGCCGTGTTCTGGGGCGTGGGAATGATCGGCGTGTCCGGACTGTTCCTGTGGTTCCCCGTGTTCTTCGGCCAGTTCTTCCCCGGCTGGGCCTTTAACATAGCAACCGTCATTCACAGCGACGAAGCGCTTTTGGCGGCCGGGTTCATTTTCACGATCCACTTTTTCAACACCCATATGCGGCCGGAGAAGTTCCCCATGGATCCGGTCATCTTCACCGGAAATATGACGCTCGAAGAATTGAAGCACGAACGGCCCCTCGAATATCAGCGCCTCGCCAATGAGAACAAGCTGGACCAGTACGCGACCGAAGCCCAGGCGTCCTGGATAACCGATGCGGGCATCATCTTCGGGTTCCTGACGGTTCTCATCGGTTTTGCTCTTCTGGTGCTGATCATTCTCGGGCAGTTTGTGTATTAACCATGTCCCTACAACAGAGAGACCTCTTCATAAAGAACATCTTTTCGACGGTCGCGCCCCACGTCGATTTTTTAAGCACCGGTTTCAGCTTCGGCTTCGATCATTACTGGCGGAACAGGGCAGTCAAGGCCGCCAGGATAACCGAGGGCGAACGGATCCTTGATGTCTGCACCGGCACGGGGGAATTGGCCTTCATTCTTGCCGATAAGGCCGGAGAGAAGGGCCTGGTCACTGGCGCCGATTTCTGCAACGAGATGCTCGACCGGGCGCGCGAAAAATCGTCCGATCGGCACACCAATCTTTCCTTCATCCTTTCTGATACCAAGGCCCTGGCGTTCCCCGACAAGACCTTTGATCTGGTCACCGTCTCTTTCGGCATGAGGAACATTCCCGATACGGCCATAGCTCTGCAGGAGATCAAACGGGTGCTCAAACCGGGCGGCAGGTTCATCTGCCTGGAGCTGACACGGCCTCACATGATCTGGTTCCGCCGCCTCTACGAATGGTATGTCTTTTGGATCATGCCGTTCATCGGAAAGCTGGTCGTTAAAACGGCAGCCCCCTATCTGTACCTGCCGCGGTCCATTAATGCCTTCTACCCACCTGATGAGTTCAAACAGATCATCACCGATAGCGGCTTTACCGACGTGACCGTGGATTCGTTGACCATGGGGATAGCGACCATTTACGGGGCAATTAAACGTGGATAACGTCGGTATTTTATGCGAAAAGGACAATGATTTTCTGCATGACTATTCACGGCGCTGCATTGAACGCCTGACCGGCCACTCGTTGTTCTCGGTTTCCTTGCCTTTTCTGTCCGCCTATCTGGAAGCAAACATTAAAAAAGAATCGGATAAGGACCGGCTGATCATCGAGCATGCGGCCGAGGCCCTTGCTGCCGGAAAAGAACCGGGCGACGTGGACATCGACGAGATCTTCGAAAAAACAAAAATTGTCGACAAGACATTCGTCCGCCGCCTTTTGATCCCCTCCTTCTCGATCCAGGTGCGCTACGAGGACATTGCCGACATCAGGAAAGAACGGATCGCCCGTCTTTCCACAACTGCCGGCGAGGTCCTGCGGGCCTGGGGAAATGCACGTTCTCTTTCTGAAGTGGTCCGGGCAACCTACTCGGAATCGCAGTTCCGCTGCATCATCCTGGATATCCTTCATCTCTACAATCTGGAGACCAGGAAGTTAACTGGTTCCATTAAGTTTTTCTCGCCCTTTAACCGGGCGATCGGCGCGTTTGCGGAGAACGTTTTTGATACCATGGAGAATGTTTCTGTTCGCATTTGCGACGAATATACGGAAAAACTGTTCCGGGGAGAATGTGCATGCACCGAACGGACCTGATACTTCTGCACCCGCCCAGCGTGTTCAAATTCCGCGAGCTGCCGCTCTTCTACGGACCGGTAAGTGATGTTGTGCCTTCATCCTCCATTTTCGAGATCTATCCCATCGGGTTCCTGACGATATCGCAGTACCTGCACAAGCACGGCCTGTCGGTCAGGATCATCAATCTGGCGCTCAAGATGCTCCAGGACCGCCACTTCGACCCCGAGCAATTCATCACCAAATTAAGGCCGGTCGCCTTCGGCATCGACCTCCACTGGCTTCCCCACGTGGACGGAAGCCTGAGCCTTGCCGAGCTCTGCAAAAAGCTCCATCCCGGCGTCCCGGTCATCCTGGGAGGCCTGAGCGCGACCTATTACCACGAAGAGATCATGCGCGACTATCCTTTTGTGGACTTCGTCATGTGCGGCGACTCCACGGAAGAACCCGTGCGCCAGCTTATAGAAGCGATCAAGACAGGCCGCGGCTTCGAGCAGGTCCCCAACCTCGTCTGGCGCGATGCCGACGGCACAATGGTCGTGAACGATCGGTCGTTCCAGCCCGAGACCATGGACTACATTGATTTCGATTATCCCCATCTCATGAAGATGGTGCTCAAATATCTGGACCCCTCCGGTTACATCCCCTTCAAGTACTGGCTCAGTTATCCCGTGACCGCGGTCTTCACCTGCAGAGGCTGCAACCACAACTGCGGCACCTGCGGGGGCTCCATCTCGGCGTTCAACAAGGTCTGCCTGCGCTCCAAGGCCTGCTTCCGTTCGCCCGAGCTCGTGGCCAATGATATAAAAAGAATATCGGAATACACCGGAGCGCCGGTCATCGTGCTGGGAGACCTGCTGATGGCAGGCAGGGATTATGCCGACCGGTTCCTTGATGCCATGAAGAAACACCGTGTCCGGAACGAGGTCTGCATTGAGTTCTTCACCCCGCCTCCGGCGGATTTTCTTCAAAAGGCGGCTGATTCCATCAGGACCTTCAACGTGGAAATGTCGCCCGAATCGCACGACATCAACGTCAGGAAGATGTTCGGCAAGAATTACGATAACAAAGCCTTGGAGGACATGATCGAGACGCTCATCAACGTCGGGTGCAAGAGGATCGACCTGTTCTTCATGGTGGGCCTTCCGAACCAGACCTATGATTCGGTCATGGAAACGGTGAAATACTGCGGTTCGCTCATGGAGCGTTTCGGCAGCAACGGGGAAACCGGCAAGATACTTCCGCTCATTGCACCGCTCGCACCGTTCATCGATCCGGGAAGCCTGATCTTTGAGAACCCGGAAAAGTACGGATACACGTTCTTTTATAAGACCCTTGCGGAACACCGGAAGGCCATGCTCATGCCGAGCTGGAAATTTGCATTGAATTACGAAACAAAATGGATGAATCGCGATGAGATCGTGAGAGCGACCTATGACGGAGCGCTGGGCCTGCTCAACCTAAAGGAAAAATACGGCGCCATCAGCCAGAAGACCGCGGCAAAGGTCAGGAACCATCTTGAGCGCGCCGTGGCCTTGAACGCGAAGATCAAGGACCTGTCGAGCATCGACGATTCGCTGCGGGAAGAGATCTTCAGTCTGAACACGCTGGACCTGGTCTGCGACAAACATGAGCTTGACTGGCCGATCAAAGGCTGGAAGCTTAATGTATTCAAACTGGCAAAGCTGCTCATGCAGAATTCGCATAACGGCAATGGCAATGGTTCTTGTCAGGAACAGATGACCGCCGTCCCTGTTTTGGCGACGGAGAAGGAAAGGCTGTTTAAGTAGCGCCTCTATTTTAACTGCCGTTCACGTAAGTCCGTCATTCCTGCGAAGGCAGGAATCCAGTCTTTCAGCAGAGTCTGGATGCCGGATCAAGTCCAGCACGACGAAAATAGATATTATTATAAGGTGTCATCCTGAACGAAGTGAAGGATCTGAAGGAGTAAACCGAGATTCTTCGCTGCGCTCAGAATGACAAATTCGGTGGTATTTCGGTTATCCAGGCTTGTTCAAGTATAAATGACGACAGGAGGCAATTATGATCAGCAAAGACATGCCTATTTGTGAAGCGGCAAATTATTTTAAGGAAGAGATTCTTGAGATCACGCCGGATATTTCTACAGACCAACTCGCCGACATGGTGGCGCTCTATATTTACTATCAATACGGCATCACCAAGGAGGAAGCGAAGAAAGTTATTGAGAAAACCTGTTTGTGAGAAGGTAGATGGATGAACTGGCAGGTGAGGAGCACGGCCTTAGCGGTTCAACGCGCCCTGCCGCTTAATTCCGTTGGTCAGGCAGAGCGCTGCAAAACTCAACCCCACCTGTTACTGCTGTTGACTTCACCTACTACTGTGGATTCCGATTAGTCAGAATATTAACGATTACCGGTTGAAACTTGCACATGAACGGCTCGGCTGAGGGGCGCGGTTTTCGCGGCCCTCTCGAGCCGAATGGTTAGAAGCATCGCTGTGGTTGTTATTTATTTTTCGTCCGACCCACCAACTGCACCCGATAACCTTTTAAACAATCGATTAGCCCGGCTCTCATCTTGTATCTCCAATAGAAACATCATTTCTCCAGATGGGTCATGAATAGTGAAGCTTTCAAGTTTCGTATCAGAAATACCCAGCACCTTTGCGACTGCTATTTTTGCGTTCTTTGGCACTTTATCATCGGCCGGAAATTTACTAGGGTGTAGCCGCTGTCCAGAAATAGTCCATGAAACCTGACAACCGCCAGGCAAGTCGCAGTGGCCGTGATACTCGCCCCCTTGGAAATGAGGTTGATGTTTATATGCGGTATGTTGACCCACTGTTAATTGTTTCGATTCAGAAAGCAATTTTCTACTAAAACTTTCAAACTCGCTTTTTTCAAGCGACACAATGACTTTTATTTCTTTATCATTTTGAATTTTAGTAAGATATTCGTCGATTCTTGCCGCAACAGATTTGGCTCGTTTTTTATTCATTCAAACCTCCAAAGTTAGAGCTAAGGACGTCGCTCGTCAGCAAGGTTATATGCGAAGGATTTGTTATGTTTTCTTAATCTTGATTACGATTGGGATACCATCTGGCACTTCTTCCTTTAAGCCTTGAGCTTTCGCAACAAAGGCCAACTGACCTGCAAAATTGTTAAACTGATCGTCTGGTACCCAATGTATGTTGCCTGTAACGTCTTTTAAACCAAAAGCGTTGCACTGCTTGACCCAATGCCGCATATTGTCCGTTTCTTTCGGAACGAGCTCAAGTTCTAACACTTGAGCCTTGCATTGCGGGAGAATTGCTGGATGGTCCAAGTGCTCAGGCAGTGTAATTTGCAGCTCGGCACTTCCGTTATGCCGCTCCCGCATAGTGATGCTTCGTTCGAGTTGAATTGGAGCACTTGACTCATTCCATACGATCCAGGTAAGTATGTATGAGTTCTCCGTCTGATTTGTTCCGACTGGCCCCAATGGTTCACCGTTGTTATGTGTCCGGAAATGAGTATGAACTGTGAACTCATGTCGCAGCGGCTCCTTCGGCTTCTGGAAAAAAGACAAGACCCAATGCCGAGGCCGCTCAAATGCAAATAGAAGCCCAACAATACCCAGAAGGAGTCCTAAGAGTTCCATGTTTTTTGCCTTCCTTTACAAGAAACTTATAATCTCAGTGCAAAGAGCCGGAATAACGCGCCGGTACGCGCCGCCTTCAGCGCGTCGCTGAGCAGGTTGGGAGGCTAGTTCTTTATGGATTCAAATCCGTGTAAAAATTATGCACATGACTCGCAGGCCAAGATAGCAATAGATGCACTGTTTAATATAAAGATGCTTGTGTCAGATGAAGAGACCAAAATCCAATGCCAAGCAATGATAAATTGGCTATTTAAAAGATTTCCGTTCGCAGCGCCAATGCCCGATGCGGAAGTTACTTACCCAAGACCGCAACTGTAGCAAAGCAAGGGCCGCCCGTGAATGGCACGGATTCAGTACCCACATGAAGTAACTTGTATTCATGGGCTTGCATATAGTGATTGATTGCAGCTTCAAGTTTTTCTCCGTCGAGATGTGTATTGCAGTGTTTGCAGTGGCTGGTACCCCAAGAACTTAAATGAACCACAGAATTAATATCGGCATAAATTGAATCGGACATAGCGCCTCCTTTTGGGCTTATTATATTTAATGTTCGTCTTAGTCACGCGGGTACCAGCCTTTGGAATTTCTATCTGGTAGTGGTAACTTTTTTGCGGCAAGATGCTCCTCAATTGTTTGCTCAAAGTGTGGTGCCCATCCGTCCCAGTTGGCGCTATAGCAAGTGAGGCAAACTGTCATATCATATCGCGGAAGATGTTTTCCATCATAACGATGTGCCCCAAATTGAAACGGAATATGACAAATTGGGCAAGTGAGCATAAATTTGAAATCGGTCATTTTTATGAGTCTCCTTCGTGGGTTTTAAAAATCAACGCGGCGCTGACGCGCCGTAAGGCGCGTCGCAGTCGAGCGCCTGGTTATTATTTCGCGGTCTTCATCTCGTGGAGTCTTCGCTCCACTCTTTTGTATACTCTCTATCGTTTCCATTGATGACACTCCTCTCTGAAACCTAACTTTGGAGTGTCACCCTATTTTCTCAAAAACCCGGTATCATAAACTGGTCGCTAGGACAAAATGGTCAAAAAGCCCGCACAGCACGCACTCTGACTGCGGCGCTCTTATCTGTGCCGCCAGCGGTGCTGCTGAGGAAGTAGTGTTCCCCCGCGATGGCTGAGGTGTACTCAGTAGAACTCCAATAGAGGCTAGCGGCGACAAAACCGCCAACACCGCCGTAAGGGGCGGCTTCCAGGTTTACATACATCTGGTATATCTCGTCTTGCGAGGGCAGAAACCAGTCGCTGTAACTGCCGATCACAAGATCGGCACAAATTTGTGCTGCGTATGTTCCTGTTCCTTGTGCATTTACTATAGCTGTTGTGTTGGCCTGCCCCGTGCCAACTGCAACTCCCCCTGCGTTTACTAATACATAGCTACCATTGTACCATTGTACTCCAGTACTTTGGTCGCTGGGAGCGGCTTCCAGATAGCGCCAGCCGTCTGCCGCATAATTCGGATTTAAATAAAATATCAAGCCGCCGGCCGGGCCAGTGTCACGAAGAGCATACCGATCATTCCACTTTGCAAAAAGTGTTACATTCCCGTTTACTGTCTCACTATTGAAATTCCATGCATTGAGGCACGCAGCTTCCTTATGCCAGCCTGCAAAGGTAAAATACGTTTTTGCAGGTGCTGTCGGCTCTGCGGCTTTTTCACCTGGATTTACCGTCTGCGCGGCAACCGTGCTTCCACCCTGTGAATTAAAGGTTACGGTGTATGTAGCAGGGTTTGATGCTGCTCCATTACCGCCTCCGCATCCCGCGAAAGCAAAGGCCGCCAAAAGAAAGAACATCGCCGTAATTTTTACTTGAATTTTCATTATTCCTCCTCGTTTGTAAATAAATTATTGAGATCCTTTTGTTGTGGCTTTACCGAAGGGTGTAGTTTCATAGGAGTTGCACTTTCTTTATTACGTTTATAACGAGTCTGTAGAAAAAGCCCGTTTAAAATAGCGTTCCTATTCCCGGTTATATGGTTCTTTGTCTATCCTGGCGTGGGGAAGGTTTTTCGATTCTGCTGTTTTATTGCCTCGGGTGAGCTGATTTGCTCTCGCTACCGCATTTTTATTTCCTTTCGGATCCCCTTTACCTCAACTACCCGCGAATCCAAACCCGTATCGATGCACCTTCAATAGATTGTGCACGACGCAATAGAGCCGCCACTGAGTGCTCACCTTCTTTTTCCCTCTCAGGCTGAAGCGATCGAGGTCGAGGCTGCTTCGGATATTGGCAAAGACGGGTTCGACCGTCGCCATTCTTCTTCCGTAGATCAGCTTGCCTGCCACCGAGTCTATCTTCTCCCGCATCTTCTGCGTGAAGGTTTTCTTCTGCTGATCGGTCTTTCCGGTAAAGTGTGCGAATTGACGGGTTACGGTTACGTCGGGGTTCTTCATGCACTTTGCCCTGACCTGGCAGGGGATGCAATCTCTCTTGGTTCCATGGTACTTGATGGAATGCAGTCCGTTATGGAAAATGTTGCTGCCGCATTTGTACATCCGTTTGCCGGCCGGGCAGATGCAGAAGCTCTTGTCAGGACTTACCGTAAAGTCGCGGGGCTGGAAAATGATGGCACGGTCGAATCTCTTGGCGACCTCTTTATTATGCCTCTCCTTGTGTTTGTCCGCATCGGCAAACCGGGGATCGCGGTGGCGGAACTTGTTGTCGGCGATGTATGCGTCGATGCCGCCCTCTATTACCATCTCCACATTCTTTTCGGAGTGAAAGCCGCTGTCGGTAGTCAGTTTGGTTTTTTTGAAGATATCCTCTTCTTTGCCGATCGTCTCGAAGTTCTCCCGCGTTCCTTCGACCATGGGTTTTAGTATTGCGGATTCGGAATCTCCGGTCGCTTCCGCATGGACCACGATTTGATGCTTGCTGTCTACCATGGCGACCCCGTTGTAGCCCTGGACCACGCCGTGAGAGGTCTTCATGGTGGCGCTTTCATTGTCGGTTATGTTGCTCTTCCGGGGCTTGCCCTTGCTGCCGGGCTTGTCGTCGTTCTCCGCGAGCCAAGTCTTGATCTTCTTAATCTTCGCCTTGAGCGTTGAAATATACTGTTCTTCCTTCTCGATGATGGCCTTGTCTGTCTCGGCTTCATCTCGCTCCTTGTGCCTGGAGATCATCTCCCGGATGGCTTTTTCCATCTTCTCTTTCTTGTGTTCGAGTTCTTCCTTGGTTCCACTCCACTCCTTCGAGGCATTCGAGGGAAGCTTGCACCCGTCTACGGCGAACATCTCTTTGCCGATCAGGCCCATCTGGTCGCAGATCAGGAGGACTTCAAGGAAAAGATTGATCGTTTCCTGGTCATGGGATGA